>PPYF01241735.1_pt1 | contig 147574 bp, 137 predicted proteins | sample 1559871 | NCBI WGS metagenome assembly PPYF01 (sample SAMN08240021, study PRJNA423297) | Human gut metagenome, whole genome shotgun sequencing project. | reverse complement strand
TTTTGGCTTGTATGTCTCGGGATTTTGGCATATTCATGCCAAAACACCTCGCGGGATAGTGGTGTGTGAACAGTAACTTAAAATTCACTAAAAATACAAAGAATATCATTTGTATTTTTAACTGAAAGATGATATAATAATAAAGCTTGTGGAAGGAATATTTTCCATATGTTTCCGCACAGGCATAATACCTATGAAATATTGGAAAAGAGGATTAAAGGAAATGAGCGATAAAACAATCTTAGAGCAGTGGCGTGCCATCGCCTATGACCAGCAGGCAGACCGTAATAAACTTCAGAGATTTTGGGCAAATTATTTTAATATTGAAAAAGGAATTTATGAGCAGCTTCTTAGCAACCCGGATGAGGTAGTAACCGGTACAGTTAAGGAACTGGCTGAGAAATACGGACAGGAAGTTCTGACAATGGTTGGTTTTCTTGATGGAATCAATGACAGTCTGAAGATTCCGAACCCGATTGAGACAATGGATGAGAACACAAAGGTTTCTCTGTGCTTCGATAAAGAACTTCTTTATAAGAACATGGTAGATGCAAGAGCTGACTGGCTGTATGAACTGCCACAGTGGGATGCGATCTTCACACCGGAGAAGAGAAAAGAACTTTATCTTGAGCAGAAGAAATCAGGAACAGTTGTCAAAGCAAAGAAAATCGGACGTAATGATCCTTGTCCTTGCGGAAGCGGCAAGAAATATAAATATTGCTGCGGTAAGAATGCGTAAGCATCCAAATCTGGAATATATTATCGTGCTTGGTGCCCATGTAGAAGGCACCCGGCTTACAAAAGCCCTTCTGGAACGTACCAGGAGGGCTTTACAGTATATGGAAGAGAATCCTGAGACTAAGGCTGTTCTGTCCGGAGGAAAAGGGGACGGAGAATCTATCACAGAAGCTCAGGCAATGTGCAATTATCTTGTGGAACATGGAATTGACAGAGAACGACTGATCCTGGAAGAGAAATCTACCAGCACAACAGAGAATCTGAAGTTCAGTCTGGGAATGATCGGACTGAATCATTCGGTGGGCATTGTCACCAATAATTTTCATGTTTTCCGGGGAACGGCCATAGGAAAGAAATGTGGATGCAGAGAAATTTATCCCATTCCTTCCAGATACCGTTCATGGAGACTTCTGATATATATTCCAAGAGAAATCCTGGCAATCATCAAAGATAAGCTGATGGGAAATATGTGACTGTTATGCGAATCACTATTTGACAGAGAAATATTTTTCCTTAATAACAGAAACCGGCATTTCCTGTCCGGTCCAGATCTGGAAAGCTTTAGCCCCCTGATGAAGAAGCATATACATGCCATTAAAGGTCTGGCATCCGGTTGCTTTAGCCTCTCTGAGCAGTCGGGTTTCCTGTGGCTCATAGACAACATCTGCCACTACAAGCTCAGGATGGAACAGAGATGTATCTTTGATGATGGTATCGTCGATATCCGGAACCATGCCTACAGAGGTTGCATTGATCAGCAGATAACTCTGTGCAATGGAATCTCGCAATGCAGTATGATCATCATTGTCGAAGAGGCAGACCTGACAACCTGTTTTAGCAGAGAGATTCTCAGCGAATTTCTGTGTGCGATTCCAGTATCTGCTGGTGCGGCGGGCAAAAATATGTACGGAAGCCGCACCGTCCAGGGCAGACTGTGCACAGATGGCCATCGAAGCTCCTCCTACTCCCATGACAGTTATATTTTTACCGGTAATATCATGTCCCGCATCACGTACAGATTGCATAAAACCGTACCCGTCTGTATTGTATCCGATTAACTTTCCGTTATCGTTCAGTACAGTATTGACAGCACCGATCAGTTGGGCTTCAGGGGAAAGCTCATCCAATAATTCTACAATTTTATTCTTATTCGGCATGGTAAGGTTGAAACCGCGAATGCCGCAAGTCTTTAATCCTGCAACTGCTGCAGGAAGAGTTTCTTCATTTACATCAAAACATAAATATACATAGTCAAGCCCGAGAAGGCGAAATGATTCATTATGCATCAAAGGGGAAATGCTGTGTGCCACCGGGCTTCCTAAAAGCGCGGTAAGACCTGTGTGTCCGGTAATATTATTCATGTTAAAATCCTCCAGTCTGTTTTGTAGCAGAGACATAAAATACTGTCTGAATTGTGACAGTATAGAAGATGCCCTTCTAAAACATAGAAATTATCTATCATTTTATTCTAACTTCAATTATATGTCAATACATGTTCATTTTGGTTTGTATGATAGTTACTGTCGATTTAGTGCGACAAATAATAAGACATAATTCCTCCGTTTTGACAAAATCCGCATACTTTATCACGTATAATGAATCTCACTTACCGAAGTGAAGGAGAAGTCAGAGGCAGTATCAGACGGAGGGAAGGAAATGCATTACGAAATATACATAGATGTAGTTTTTTTCACAAATCTCCTGATAGATTACATATTGATCAGATTTACAGGAATATTATTCCGATGTGGAAGAAGCAGAAAAAGAGCTCTTCTGGGAGCTGCTGCAGGTGCGGTGTTTTCCTGCTGGATCATTTATCTGCAATCTTTTCTGGAGTCTGGGATTTTTCTTCCGGCACTTGTCCTGCTGCATGGTGGCTGTGCTGCAGGAATGCTTGTGATCGGATGTAATCTGAAAAGGGGAAGTCTGCTGCTTAAAGCAATACTTACACTGTATTTTGCCGCATTTCTGTGTGGAGGGTTCTGGGAAGTGATCGTCAGTGATAAGTTGACAGTCAAAATGTTTCTGATCCTTGCAGCAGCAACGTGGTCCGGCATTACAGCGTTGTCATATCTGATGGATTCCATGAGAATACGGACAAAGAATATCTATCCGATAACCATATACTATAAAGGATGTGGATATCCTTTTCAAGGATTTTATGATTCCGGAAATCTGCTTATGGATTCTGTAAACGGAAAACCTGTATCTGTAGGGACAGAAAAAGTTTTATCTGAAATATGTTCAGAAGAAACCGTAAGCTGTTTAAAACACCTGAAAGAAAATCCCGGAGAGTCTGGGAAACCGGGAACTGCCGGGCTTCATCCACATTTTACTTTTTTTCACAGTATAGGAAAAGAACAGGGGATGATGCTGGCTGTTACTTTTGAGAGACTCTGCATTCAGACTCCAGCAGAGGTTGTCTGCATAGACAATCCGGTATTTGCATTTTCATTTGAAACATCCGCTTTTGGTAAGGAATACGAGGTACTTTTGAATTCCAGATTACTTTAACGGGAGGGGTTGTGACTATGAGCTGTTATCCATTACAGGTAGTGTCAAGAATGGTGATGAACCGTTCAGGAGAAGTTTTTTATATTGGTGGAAATGATGTGCTGCCGGCACCACTGGAGCCGAAGCGTGAGGCGTTTATACTGCAGAAGCTTGGAACAGGGCAGGAAGAAGAAGCGAAGTCTGTTCTGATCGAACATAATTTAAGGCTTGTGGTGTATATTGCAAAGAAGTTTGATAACACAGGAGTCGGGGTGGAGGATCTGATCTCAATCGGAACGATTGGGCTGATCAAGGCGATCAATACCTTTAATCCTGTAAAAAACATCAAGCTTGCCACTTATGCATCCAGATGTATAGAGAATGAGATCCTGATGTATCTTCGCCGAAACAGTAAGACAAAGATGGAAGTGTCCATAGACGAACCGCTGAACGTAGACTGGGATGGAAATGAACTCCTGCTTTCTGATATTCTGGGAACTGATGAGGATGTGATTTCAAGACGTCTGGAAGATGAAGTGGAGATTTCGTTGTTATCAAAGGCAATTAGAAAGCTTTCACCGCGTGAGCAGACGATCATCCGCCTTAGATTTGGTCTGGGAAAGGAGAATGCTGCAGAGAAAACACAGAAAGAGGTTGCAGACCTTCTGGGAATTTCTCAATCATATATTTCCAGGTTGGAAAAAAGGATCATGAAGAGATTGAAAAAGGAAATTGTGAAATATGAATAGACGTAATTGGGGAATGTAGTATAATGATATAAAGGATAGTAACTATTCAGCAATCCGCCTGTAACTGTGAAAGCACTGAACGGTTATGATATAAGCAAACTGTGGGAAATGTTTGCAGTGGGTGATTCACAGATATCAAGTCGGGGAAAGAAAAAAGGACAGAAGAGAAAAGTGAAGGTAAATAAAATACAGACAGAAGAAAACAAAGATAAAACTCTGAGGCATGATACAGAAAGCTGCATACTGGCAGATTGCAGTTTATGTCCGAGAAATTGCCATGTAGACAGAACAGCCGGAAAAACCGGATACTGTGGAATGGATCAGAAGGTTAAGATTGCAAGGGCAGCTTTGCATATGTGGGAAGAACCATGTATTTCGGGAACCAGAGGTTCCGGGGCAGTCTTTTTTACAGGATGCAATCTGAGATGCTGTTTCTGCCAGAACCGGGAAATTGCCATTGGTGACAGTGGCCTTGAGATCACTGAGGAAAGACTGGCAGAAATATTCCTGGAACTGCAGGAAAAGGATGCTGCAAATATCAATCTGGTAACCGGAACACATTATATTCCACAGATCATCGCAGCTTTGGACTGTGCAAAGAAGCATGGGCTTAATATTCCGGTTGTCTATAACTGTGGTGGATATGAGAACACAGAGACATTGAAACTTCTGGACGGATATGTGGACATTTATCTTCCGGATTACAAATATGCGGAGAGCGAATTGGCGGTGAAATTTTCACATGCAAATGATTATCCTGAAAGGGCTATGGAAGCAGTTAATGAGATGGTACGCCAGACAGGAATGCCACAGTTTGATGCAGAGGGATATATGAAACGTGGGACTATTGTGAGACATCTTATATTGCCGGGGCATACAAGAAATTCAAAGAAGGTTCTGAAACTTTTACATAAGACTTTTGGAAAGCAGATTTATATCAGTATCATGAATCAGTACACACCGGTTTTTGAGCAGAAAGAATATACAGAACTGAATCGTTGTGTAACCAGAAGAGAATATGAAAAAGTTCTGGACTATGCATTTGAGCTTGGGATTGAAAATGGATTTTTTCAAGATGGTGAAACTGCCAGAGAGAGTTTTATTCCTGCGTTTGATTATGAAGGCGTGAGAAAAATGCCATAAAATAAAAAACTCCCATAAATGGAAGGAGGCCGGTACTTTCGTACCGGCGCGTATGAAAAAGAAAAATATTTATAAGAAAGATTCATCATCTTTCTACAATTCATTATATCCAATAAATATGAATAAAATATGAATACAGTGTAAAAAAATAAAATTTGTTTTACCAAAATATTTTTAGAATTTTTTCCATGTATCCCTTACAAACAATATCAGTAACGGGAAAATCTCAAGACGTCCTGCCAGCATATCAAAAGTAAGGATAAGCTTTGAAAACCAGGAGAACATGCCGAAGTTTCCGGTAGGTCCTACCAGTTCCAGACCAGGTCCGATATTATTAAAGGTTGCCGCAACCGCCGTAAAATTCGTGATCAGATTGAAATCGTCAAAGGCAATCAGGAATATGGAGGATGCAAAAATCAGCATATATACAATGAAGAAAATATTTGTGGAACGAACAACTTCATGTGGGATGGCTTTGCCGTCCATTTTTATTTTCTTTACCGCATTTGGATGCAGAAAAATATGAAGCTCCTTGCGGACTGTTTTGCAGAGAATCAGGATCCTGGATACTTTAATGCCGCCGCCTGTACTTCCGGCACATGCACCGATAAACATCAGCAGCACCAGGATTGTCCGCGAAATTTCCGGCCAGGTATTAAAATCTGTTGTTGCATATCCGGTTGTTGTGATAATGGAACCAACTTGGAAAGCCGCCTGCTGAAAAGCTTTGGCTGCACTTCCGAAAATATGGTAAATATTGCAGGTGATGATAAGAATTGCAATACCGATGATTCCGAAATAATACCGCACTTCTTCCATCTTAAAAGCCTGAGCAAATTTTTTTGTGATAATGAAAAAGTAAGCATTAAAGTTAACGCCAAATAAAATCATAAATACAGTAATGACTACCTGCAGATATGTACTGTAACTGGCCATGCTGTCATTTTTAATACCAAATCCTCCGGTACCTGCAGTACCGAAAGCTGTACATATGGAGTCAAACAGCGGCATACCACCGACCAGAAGAAGCAGGATCTGGATCACTGTCATTACGAAATAAATAGAATACAGAATTTTGGCAGTTGACTGTACTTTTGGTGCAAGCTTGCTTACAGATGGTCCGGGACTCTCCGCTTTCATAAGATTCATATGATAACCGCCGGTAAGTGGCAGAAGGGAGAGGATGAAAACCAGAACACCCATTCCGCCGATCCAGTGCGTGAAGCTTCTCCACATCAGCATACAATGAGGAAGTGCCTCCACATCGCTGAGAATACTGGCTCCTGTTGTAGTAAAACCCGAAACTGTTTCAAATAATGCATCTACAGGATTTGGAATGCTTCGGCTGATCACAAAGGGGATTGCTCCTATGATACTCAGAACGATCCAGCTTAATGCTACAGTCACGAAACCTTCTTTTGTGTAGAAAGCCTTTCTTGTCGGCTTTTTCCTGGTGAGAGGAAGCCCGATGACCAGGCATAAAGCAATCGTGATCAGAAAAGCTACACCGGAAGTTTCCTGATAGATCAGTGCCGTAATTGCGGGCAGAGCCATAAATACAGCTTCAATTTCCAGAATCATTCCGATGATATAGATAATAATGGAATAGTTCATAATTCGGCTCCTTTATTTTTCCAGAATATCTGTGATATCGCGAAGGCCCTTCTGAGAAGTTACTATGATAACGGTATCTCCGACCTGAATGGTATCCTGGCCTCGGGGAATCTTGACCTGACCATTTCGGTTCAGGTAACCTACAAGAAGGTTTTTCTTCAGGTTCAGTTTAGATAATGGAATGCCTGTTACCGGTGAATTTTCGCGGATGGCAAATTCCAGAGCTTCTGCCTGATTATCCAGGATATGATAAAGGGTTTCAATATTGCTGCCGATGCTGTTCTGCATGGCACGTACATACTGCAGGATATAGTCGGCTGTGATATATTTCGGATAAATGACGCTTCCGATATCAAGGTTATCAATGACATCATCAAAGGCAAGGCGGTTTACCTTGGCAACCAGTTTGGCATTGGAAACTGTTTTGGCAAAGAGTGAAAGGAAAACATTTTCCTCATCCATGTTTGTGAGTGATACAAAAGCCTCTGTGCGTGAGAGTCCCTCTTCCATAAGGAGAGAACGATTGGTTCCGTCTCCGTTAATGATAGTTGCCTCCGGAAGCAGATCACTTAAGGTTTCACAGCGGGACTCATTCTGTTCAATGATCTTAACGGAGATGTTCATATCAAGCAGGGCTTTTGTAAGGTAATAGGAAATGGTTCCTCCGCCGACAATAATGGCGTTTTTTACCTGATTGGTTTTCAGGCCGATCTTTTTGAAAAAGGCTGCTGCATTCACCGGGGAAGCAAGAATGGAAACCATATCTCCGTCGTGGATCACCTGATTACCGCCGGGAATAGATACATGATCCCGACTTTCTACTGCGCAGAACAAGACATCGCATTTCAGGGCTTCCGTAATGCGTGAGATTGTCATGCCATCCAGATTAAATTCAGGAAGCACTTTAAATTTCAGCATTTCTACACGACCACGTGCGAAAGTATCGATCTTGATAGCTGAAGGGAAGCGTAAGAGACGGGAAATTTCCTGTGCAGCTGCAAGCTCCGGGTTAATGATCATAGTAACACCCAGACGCTTCTTGATGAAGCTGATCTCTTTGGCATAGATAGGATTGCGGACACGGGCAATCGTCTGGCAATGGCCGGTTTTCTGTGCGATCAGGCAGCAGAGAAGATTCATTTCATCAGAACCGGTTACGGCAATCAGGATATCTGCATTCTCAATACCTGCTTCCACCAGCGTGTTGATACTTGCACCGTTTCCCACGATACCCATGGCATCAATGTCATTCTGAAGGGAAGTGATCACATTAGAAGAAACGTCTATAAGAGTAATGTCGGATTCTTCTTCCTGAAGCTGTTCTGCCAGGGTACGTCCAACTTTACCGCACCCAACAATAATTATCTGCATAATTCCTCCAATAAGGGGGCTGTCACATAATATCTATGTGAGACAGCCCCTTTTATATCATATTTTTGTTTGTAATTGCTCAATATTTTTGGCAATTACTTTTGTGGCTATTAAGCTAAGAATACTATAGCACCACCAGATATATTTGTAAAGCAAATATGAAATTTCTGTGATTTTTAAGATGGAGCGTATTACTGTTCATTCCGTTCTCAGTAACACGCTTCGCGATGCTAATCGCATAAATTCGCGCAGTATGTCGCAGGTTTTGGCTGCGTACTTTATTTATTGCTGTTGCATGATGCAGTGCAGGGATTATCAAATCCCGGGGTAAAAGCATAGAAGTTTTTGGCATCAAGTTCTTCCTGAATGGACTGAAGAGCTTCCCCAAATCTCTGGAAATGAACAACTTCTCTGGCACGCAGGAATTTGATGGGATCCGCAATCTCAGGTATATTGCGGACTACTCTGAGAATATTGTCATAAGTAGAACGGGCTTTTTGCTCTGCAGCAAGATCCTCGAACAGATCAGTGATCGGATCACCTTTACTCTGAAATTCACATGCATTAAATGGTACGCCACCTGCTGCCTGTGGCCAGACTCCCACTGTGTGATCGATATAATACGGTCCGAATCCGGATTTCTCAATTTCCTCCATGGAAAGGTCCCGGGTAAGCTGATGTACAATAGTGGATACCATTTCCAGATGACTGAGTTCTTCTGTTCCTATGTCGTTGAGCAAAGCTGAAGTCGTTCGGTTCGGCATGGTAAAACGCTGGGAAAGATAACGCAGGGAAGCGCCGATCTCACCGTCCGGGCCACCGGAGTGCAGTACCCTATAATAGTCCCGCAACCACAGTGTTTATGCGGGTTTGCGGGATTTTCAATTCAGGAAATAATGATGTCAAAAGACATTTTTCCGGATTCCTTATCATATATGATCTGCTCTACAACACTTCTGATCAGATTTCCTTTTTCTTCGTAACCTACGTCTGGATTCTTCAGGACATCCGCAACAGAACGGATCTCTTTCAGGACTTCTTCTGTATTAGGTTGCTCTGACTGTTCTTCCTGTAATAGCTGTGAAAGGGCAGCAGTCAATTCTAATCGGTCTGATACCAGACGGTCCTTATTATTCTTGTATTCCGCCAGAGTATCTACTCCTGCCTCATAAGCCTCTTTGATTCTGCCTTCTCTCATGGCGAGCTTACTGATCTCTCTTTGCAACTGATCAATCTGCAGTGAATGATCAGTCTTTTTCTTTTTACATACATATGTAAATTCTGCTCCATCTAAGATCTGATCAAAATAACTTATCACAGCTTCTTCGGCCTTTTTGACTGATAAAGCAACAGAAGTCTTATGAAATCCCTTTGCGTACTTCCAGCACTGGAAATAAGGACACTTATTATTACCGGTGTAAGAAAGTGTGGCTCCGCAGACAGAGCACTTCAAAAGACCGGATAGCCAGTGCTTGCAGGCAGAGACATTCCGCGCCTTGACCGGACGTTTCCGGGAAGTGATCAGCTTCTGACGTTTTTCGTACCGTTCCCTGGAAAGACGTACCTCATGGTTTCCTTCAAATTCCACTCCGTTCCAGACAACAGTTCCGCAATAGAAGGGATTTCCAAGAATCCGGTCAACGCTACGCCGCTCGAAGAGTTTTCCACGTTTCGTCCGGTACCCGAGATCATTGCAACGCCTGGCAATAGCTGTCTCATCTAAGTTCTGATTATCATACAGGTCCATGATATAAGAGACAATGGCATATTCAGCCTCATTGATAACATAAGGCTTTCCATGTCCAACTGCAGTATAGCCAAGACAGGGAGATGTCTGATAGCCTTTTTGCAGGGCTTTTTCTTTCATGCCACGCAAGACCTCACCCGACAATCGAATGGAATAGTATTCATCCATCCATTCGATGATGCGCTCGATCAGGCTGCCAAAAGGTCCCTCGATCAATGGCTCAGACACACTGATCACATCTACATTGTCTTTTTTGAGCATACTCTTGTAAACAATGGACTCTTCCTGATTGCGGGCGAAACGACTGAATTTCCATACCAGGATCACATCAATAGGGTGAGAAGGCTGCTTCGCCAGGGCGATCATCTTCTGAAACTCCGGACGCTTCTGTGCGTGCCGGCCGGAAACACTCTCAGTAAAGATAAAGTCCCCGGAAACAATCATGTCATTCTTCTGGGCGTAATCCAGCAGAAGGCGTTTCTGTGCATCAGGAGATAACTCTGTTTGGTCCTCTGTCGAGACACGGATATAGAGAGCTGCTACTTTACTACTCATAAATATCACCTCGGTTTTATAAAATATGTAATTTTAAGTATAAAAATAACAGCCACACAAACGTTCTGATTGTGTAACTGCTCCGAAGATGATACAATATCTTTGCCAAAAGAAAGGGATCTCTTCGGAGATTCTTGAGCCGTCCCTGCTACCAACAGGGGCGGTTTTTATTATAATAATTCAGAGATCACAATTGATAAATCGGGATATATACATACTGGAATTTCATCGTCGAAAGAATACAATCCGGTACCCGATTCATTTTCAAAATCGTAGACATTTACGATACCTTTCAGGGGATTTATAATCCAATATTCTCTGACTCCGGCCATCCGGTATTTAAATAATTTTATTCCGTAATCTTTACTCTGGGTAACAGGAGAAACAACCTCAATTACCCAGTCAGGTGCACCATGACAACCTTTTTCATCTACTTTGTCCGGTGAGCAGACAATTGTTAAGTCTGGTTCGACATAGTTCTTGTTATCTTCATTCAGGAACACTGCAAATGGAGAAACATATGGTTTACAGAATCTGCCTTTACTTTTAATGTAATTGCGGATAGTAGCATACAGTTCACCGACGATTACCTGATGCCTGGTATTAGGTGGTGCCATCATATAGATCTGTCCATCAATCAGCTCTGCACGTTCGCCATCAGGAAGAGCGTAGATGTCATCTATTGTATAAATCCGTTCTTTGGGTAATGGCATAATGAAAACTCCTTTCGTTAATCCATTGATGTGATCACATATACACAAACGTTCTGATTGTGTAACTGCTCCGAAGATGATACAATATCTTTGCTAAAGCACAGAATCTCTTCGGAGATTCTTGAACCGTCCCTGTTACCAGCGGGGCGGTTTTATTTTATTTAATTGCTATTTCCTGCACCTGGTATGGTGAATTAGACATAAATCCATCATAAGCATACACAGTGATTGGACTTTCTGCATCCTGAAGCATAAAAGCAAATCCTGTTTCTATAGATGTATCTTTAAGTACAGTCTTATAAATGTTATCACATGCGGCATTTCCATTTCCCATATACCATGTTAACTCAACACCATTTTGATAGGCTTTAATATTGTAAAAGCTGGTTGCGGAATTGGGAGAATCTGTTTTATTAGTGAAATTAAATTTCACAATACCTAAAATATCTGATGATCCATCTTCATAAGGCATAGTCTCAAAGCCGGAGTATTCAAGACTGGAAGAATCGGAAGTTAATGAAATTTTGTCAACTTTTGTTTCGGAAGAGGATGTATTATTCACATCATCTGAGGAAGTACCGCCCATTGAGGCTTCGAAAGATTCCCAGTCGGACTTATTTTCTTCGTAAGTCTGAGTTGTTTCGGAACCATCTGAAGAATCCTTAACTGCAAGAGTATAGTCGACATCCTTTTCTGCAATTCCATTAACCTGCTGGTAAACTGGCGCTATAAACAACGGAAGAAATCCGATAAAATATTCTGACGGAGCCAGATCAGAAGATGCGAAACTGATTTCAAACTCAGTCATATCATCGTTATAGGTAATATCTTCAACATTTGGATAGTTCTCATCATCATCTAAAATTTCTTTGATAGAATCATCAAAACTACTTTTTAAGTATTTCTTCCATTTCTTTTGCTGCTTTTTATCAAGAGTGTAAGAAGTTGAACCATCAGAATTAGTAACAGTTTCTGCTGCTTCTGGTAAATTAGAGTTACCTTCATCGGAAGCATAGTTTGGAATAGTGACAGTAATATCTTTGGCGAATACTGTTGTTGTGGATGAGGTAACGAGTGTTGCTGATAATAATACAGCAAGTGTTTTCTTTTTCATATAGGTATCCTCCTATGTTTTATTAAAACGCCGAAGCGAATTAATTCGAAATGCGTAATTCAATCAGTTCCTGATGATACCCCGTCATTCGAGATATCTGTCCAATAGTAAAATCCTTATATTCTTCCAAAAGCGAATCTGGTAATAATAGCTCCATTCTTTAATCTGTTGATGAAATCATATGTATCACCGCAAATGGTTCGAAATAAATGACATAATTATCGACAACAGCGTATACACCGTATTTAGAATGGTAACACTGTATAGCCTCTTTTAAATATTCTTCCGTAGCGTTCAGATATTCAGCCATCTCATAAAGATTTCTGCATCCTGCTTCATAAGCACTGATCAGGCCGGCAAGCCCAATCTTTAGATTGTACCCATAAAGTCGAGCTCGATACTCCTGTTTTCGGCTTTCTACCTTATTCTGGTCTAAAATGTTTCCGGAGCTGGTGCGATAATGCCCGATTTCTTCGGCAAGCACACAAGATTTTTCTGCTTGTGTTTCTATATCCTTTCGGATTGCTATCCGACTGCCGCGGATCAGGCCGTCATGCCCAGTAAGTGGCTGCTCTTTGACAAGCAATCCTTCCTGATCGGCAGCAGTCAGTAATTGTTCGTAATTCAACTGGGATCACCCCTTTAGCAATTAAAATAAAACGGTTTTCTTTAAGCTGTTTGTTTGTAGTCAACAACTGCAATTTCAGTCAGCATACCTTTAACTTTTTGAATAATTTCTTCGATTCGTTCAAGTGTTTCACCATTTAAGTATTCTTCCCCACATTGAGAACACTTTTCGCAAGGAACGTTCTTGATAATGATATAGCATCCCTGATAATCAGTCATGTAAGTTGTTGTAGAAGATTCAATATTACCTTTGCAGTAAAAACAAGTCATTATGCGTTCTCCTTTCTGGTCTTGAAATCAGATTCCCATTTATCAAAACTTGGGAAATAAGCTGTTATAAGGAACAAATCCGATTCGTGATTTCCGATGACTACATGAAGATATTTATCTTCGATGCTCATCCCCAGAATTAAACAACTGGGATAAGGATAATCATCTGGATATTGTTCGATGATTTCTCCATTCATAATACAGGATATTACATCTTTTAAGAATATCCCGCGCTGTTCCAGCCTTTTAGCTGCATGGAGTGTAATACGAATGTTTTTAGGTATACATAGTTTACGCAATTCCAATATATCTAATGCCATATCATTCCTCCCATTTTGAATCATCATTCATAATATCCAGATCATGCTGAACGCCTTCAGGTGTCTGTTCTACATCCGTCCGGGCATGAGCTGCAAGAAGATCTTCTTCCATCTGCTGGGTGGAGAGAAGGTTCTTCGTATAAATAAACACCTTATCTTTATTAGATGAAGATAATTGAGTATATAAACTATAAAGCTTAGCATAACGAGAGAAGCGTTGGATTTGACTTTTAGAACTAGGTTCTTCACATTTTTCAATAATTACGTCAAGCGTTTTGGGTTTGTTTAAGTCAGGTACTGAGTTATGTTCGCAAGTAAGATCTACAGTTTGTTCATTTCCCATCATTTTCAAAAGTGTATCGAGTTCAATTCCCATTCCAGAAGCAACCTTGGATATTGATGGAAGAGTAGGAGAAATTGGTTTGTTATTTCTAGGGTTTATATTATTTTCTAACATAGAAATATAACCTTTGCTGAGTGAACAGTTGCTTGCAAATTCGCTCATGCTAATATTATTTTCTTTGCGATATTTTTTTATGATATCTCCCAGGGTCATTTATGCACCACCTTTTATTGTTTAGTATATTGTACAATAGCAAAAAATAAAAGTCAACAAAAATGTTCAACATACTTGACAAACAGTTCGACAAATGATACTATACAGCTAGTTCAACATGATGAACAGAAAGGGGGATAGTATAATGGGATTCAAAATAAGAGAATGTAGAAATGAAATAAATATGTCTCAAGAAGAGTTATCTAAAAAATCTGGTGTATCCAGAACAATCATTTCAGGTTTAGAGAACGGTACAATTACAGTAACAACTACAGAAACATTACTTAGAATTGCGCGTGCTATGAACAAAAGAGTTGTGGATATTTTTTTTGAGACATAGTTCAACATGTTGAAAAAAGACGTTAAGAAAGAGGTGGGATAAATGAAAAACAAAACAACTGTATTAGCTCAGGAAGAAAAAGTGGCAATTGACTGCGCAGTTCGCCATATCAGTGAATTATTCCATCAATGCGCAGAACACAGAGAAGCAGACTTTGGAGAAGCGTGCAGTCAATGTCAGTATATGCCGGAATGCAATTGCGATTTTCTTAATACATTAGAACCTTTGCTTCGACATACAACAGAAGATTTCATTCTTGCAGCGAAGAAAGAGCTAAACGATAAAACAGGGAGGTGAGAAAACAATGAAGCTATTCAAGAACGAAAAAGAGAAAACAACAGAGGAAAGAATCAGAAAAGCAAGAAGAGATACTCACCAGGCAATTTACATAGCACTGGCAAGTATCGGTATCTCACTTGCTCAGATTATTTCAGCATTTGTGAAAGCATATTTACAATTGAAGTAGCATACGCGGAAAGAAAAGGGGCGGCAAGAGCGACGATGATCGCAAGGATAGCTAAAATTTTTGAGAAAAGAGCATCTCGTCGTGCAATCTTTGCTTCAGCTTCTGCGTGTTCAGCAGCCGCTTGAGCCAGATCTGCCTGCTTTTTAGATGCGTCAGCTTGCTTTTCGACAGATGCAACCATGGACTTGAACATACTGATATTTTCTTCTTGAGTCTGCCTTACAGAGAGATAGCCGATTCCTTTTTCTGTAACGGAATACTCTGAAAAGACAGGGGTTGCTACATCGGTGGTTAAGTCATAGTCAATTACGTGGTTTTCTATTAAACCGTACTCAAGTAATTGATTGATACATGAATCAGAGAAAGCAGTGCTTGATGTATTTACTGAAGAATTGGCGAGTTTTTGTAAAGTTTCATAAGATTCATTGCTTAGAAAAATGTTATCCATAAAGACTCCTTTCAATTTTATTAACACGAGTTATACGACTACAGAATAGGAGAAAAACAAATGAAAGTCAATGATTGGATATCCAGAAAGAGGTGAGAGAAGGACACCAACCATTAATACAGTTATAAAAAAAAGAAGCATCGAAGACTTTGAAATATTTCCTTCAAAGTACATTGAAAAGGTGATGGCAGAAAATGCTCTTTTGGAAAGAGCTGTCAATTTGATTCTTCAGAATGAAAAGACAGAAAAAACTCTTGTTGAAAAAATTCTGGAGAGTGCTGGAACTGAATGCTTCACAAAATTTGACGATGGTACATATGCATGGAAAGGATTATGAAAGCGAGTGTGCCGCAAACACACTCGCCCCAAATCAAAGCGTTGCTTCCTGATATAAAGAACAACCACGCTTGCCATCGCAATACGGACAATCGTTCTTAAAAGAACAGTCAAAATTTTTTCGTTTGTATCCAGAAGCCAAAGATTTTGAAACTGGTACTTTGAAAAACTCTATCAAAATAGTTCTGTTCTCGCAGGAATACGGACAATATCCGGTATGTGACGCGATAATAGTATTAAACCTTTCACGTTCCTCCTTTCTGTAAAGTCAGGCACTACAATGGCTGTAATATCAGAATAGGAGAAAAACAAACAAAAGTCAATGATTGGATATCTAGAAAGAAAAGAGGTGAGAGAAGTGTCAAGTAATCCAGTTATGGAAGCAGCATGGTTTCCAAAATGGGAAAAACAAACCGAACCAGAATATAAAGATACATTATCGGACGCAATGTTCTTTGAACCTGAGTGGACAAAGAAAATAAAACAATGCGAAGCATTTCTTGATTTTATTAAAGAAATGGAAGGGAAGGACCTGGCTCCTTATCTTTCAGGCGTCTCTATATCGGTAGGAGATGCAGAGACACCTGCTTTGACTGTTAAGTTAGAGATTCCGCTGCAGACTCGCCTTTTGAAGTCAGATCATACTCATACTTCAAAGAAAGCGTAGAATCGAAAAAGTTATCAGAAATAGGCTTAATATAACCTTCGCCGGCTAATGAACGGAGAGCATTGATATACACGGCTAATTCAGAACTTTTCATCAAAAATGCGTTTCTGTGCGTGCCGTTTTCGGCGAGGTTTTTATAAGCCGATTTCAAGATATCTTTTTCATTTTTGGAAAAACGATACATGATACGATTTTCCTCCTTTCTGTATGTACTCGGGTATGCCAGTACCCTGTAATACAAGAATAGGAGAGAAACAAAGAGAAGTCAACAAAGGCCGTTCGACAAACTGCTTAAATTTTTATAAACAGTAACCCATACATATCATTTCCCATACCATAAAGAAGAGGTGAGGAAGATGTCAGAATTAAAACTGGTAACAAGAAATATCCGTATTAATGGAATTCAGCACAAAGCCAGTGATATGTCAGAAGAAGAAATCAAATGCCTGCTCATCCAGAGACAGGATGAACTTCTTCTGAGCATGAACTATGAAAGAAAAGCCGCCGGTTAAGGCGGAGAAAGAAGGACAAGCATGCATAAATGAAGGGAGGCGAGAAAATTGGAGCGCAAGATGATCATATCTCTGCTGATCGGATACATAACCGCCCTGCTCCCGATCTGGGACTGGAACACAAGATTGGAACTCTTTGCCGGAACAATAGTGCTAAGTATCACGTGTCTGGCGATCCTGATCTGGCTGCAGGAGAAGAGAAAAGTAATTAAAAAAGCCCTCACGTCTGCAAACATGAGAGGCTTATAAAAAAGAAAATAATTTGATTTACGAAAAGTATAAAACAAAACCAACGAAAAAGCAAGGAGAAAATGAAGATGCTGAGAAAAGATTTTGGAGACTATCTGGAATTTGTGCAGAAAATTCAGACAGCCGACGCAGAAGAAATGAAAAAACTCTGCGAAGAACGCACGCAGATGTATGCGGATAAGATTCAGGATGCCGTAGCGGTTATGCCGGGTGGAGATCTGATCTTTGCCATTGCAGCACTGAAGATGTTTACGGAAGCTATACAGAAAATTGATCCAAAAGCAACACATATGGCACAGAGACTGTTTGACGGAATGAGTTACTCAAGTAAATCAGGCACGTTCAACGCGAATATGACCGAGGCGGCTGCCAGAGCATACGCAGACACGCTGAAAAGAAAATAAAAAGCTCATGTACGGGAATACATGAGCCGGGCTTTCGCCACCTGAGACAATTGCAATACAACAAGTATAACACTCAGGCGGCGGAATGTCAATTCCGGCAGGAGTGAACCTGCCATATTTTTAACCTTTTTTCGAGACAATACGTCTCTTAAAAGCTCGATTAGGGGTATTAGACTTACGACAGGAGTACTTATATGAGGTGGGCATACATAAGGGAGATATGGGACTTTGGGAGTACCATGGAGATAGAGGAAAAGCATACCGGAAGGTATGGAGCCAGGGGACAGGAAAGAGAAGAGAAAAAGAAAGCCACCCCGGAAGAGATTGCCAAACAGAATCAGTGGAGACGAGAGAGGGATGTAAGAAGACTGATTAAGTGGAACTTCTCTTCGGGCGATTACTGGATGACTCTCACATACAAGAAGGGGGAACGCCCCGCGTGGGAACAGATGAAGAAAGATCTTGCGAAGCTGATCAGAAAAGTCCGACTGAAATATAAGAAAAAGGGATGGGAACTGAAATATATTTACCGCCTGGCAATTGGAAAGAAAGGCGGTCCCCATGTGCACCTTCTGGTAAACCGAGAAGCAGATCAGGAGACAGGAACAGACAGGATCATATCAGAACTGTGGGAGAACGGGCATGTATATTTCGCATCTCTCTATGATGCCGGAGGATATGTGAAACTTTCAGAGTATATCACAAAGCCTCTGGAAGAACATGAACCGGACGAAATTAAGAGATATAGTTGCTCCCGTAACCTGATCCGGAAAGAACCTAAGCAAAAAGAGATAAAAAGAAGAAATCTGGTGGACCGGCACAAACAGCCAATCTACCCGAAAGCTCCGAAAGGATATTACGTGGATCCGGAGTCTGTGAAAATGGGGATTAACCCCTACACAGGATATGCATACCGGCACTATACCCTTATAAGGATAGACGAGGGGGGGATGAAATGACACATGTAGATATATATCTTGAAACCAGCAGTATTTTCCAGGGAATTACAGACAGAAAATGTGGATATGTCCTCTCAGTACTGGTGCACAATGAGGAAAAGACCAGAGAGGGCTTCGGACATTACAAGGGAACCTATCACCAGACAGTTCTGCTCACACTGGCAGAAGCCCTGGAACGCATGACAGTACCTTCGGAGATCTGCGTACATACCCGGGATGTATATGTAAGCAGTAGGATCCCGAAGTTGGAAGAACTGGCCGGATCCGGATGGAAAGACACCAAAGGAGAACCGATCAGGAATGCAGAAGAATGGCAGCGGGTATATGCGGCCGTCCATGCCCTTCCTGATGCACACCAATTGTCAGAAAAGACTGAGAAACACAGTTACTCCGGGTGGCTGCAGGAGGAGATGGAAAAGAGAAAAGATGAATGCAGAAGAACTATGGGGCAAAGGCTGGAGCCTAAGACTGGAACAGGATCAAAGAACAATGGAATGCCTGGGTACCATTATTAGATCAGGTACCCGGTTTACATACTATAAAGACGAACAGGGAGGGATATGGTTTGAAGATGAACCAGTCAAAGGAAAACCGGAATGGATGCAAAGAGCAGACAGAGAAAGAAAAAAACGTCATGGAATCTATCATGAATGAATTTTCAGAGTATATCTGCGATCACCTCTGTAAATATCCGGAACAGATCAAGGACCAGGAAGAACTGGAAGAACACTGTGCAGAGCATTGCGAACACGGGAGATTTCACTGTGCAGTACTGAATGAGTACAACGAAATTAATAATTTTGGCCATAGCCAGGCAGCGAAACTTATAAACAAATATAAAAACATCGTGTTCTGCGAAGAATGCGAGGACAGATGGTACTCACAGTCGGATGAGGCAAGCTATTGTTGCAGCAGCAGGATATGCAGAGCCTTGAAACCCGGAGACGGCTGTAGCTGTGGAATAAGAAAAGAATAACAGGAAAAGGGGAACGATTATGAGAACAATTGCAATCATCAATTTAAAAGGCGGGGTGGCAAAGACCACCTCAAGCATCAATATTGCTTACATTCTTTCTGCAAAGGGCAAGAGAGTCCTTCTTGTAGATAACGACAAACAGGGAGACTGCTCGAGGGGGATGAACCGACGTACTCAGGAAGGAGCAGGAATAGACAAGATAATGGTTGACAAGAAACCGGATATGGCAAGCCTGATCCAGAAAACAGATTACGAGAATTTAGATGTGATCACTGCGAATCTGAACCTTCTGACAGCAAATATGGAAGTGACGATGGACCGTGTAAGACCTCAGCAGACCAGACTAAAAAATGCCCTGCAGCAGGTGAAAGATAATTACGATTTCTGTGTGATCGATAATGCTCCGGATATCAATGTATCCGTTATCAATGCGCTGACGGCAGCAGATGACGTCCTGATTCCGGTGGAAGTTGACGATAACACGACAGAAGGCATGGATGAGCTTCTGGATCAGATCGATGAGATTAAATGCGAATTAAATCCTGATCTGGAGAATGTAAAGTGCTTTATCAGCAAGTATAACAAATACAACGAAGCGCATAGCCAGGGAGCGGAGATTATAAGGGAATGGTATCCGACGATGGAGACGGTGATCAGAAATTCTCTGGCAGTTGCAAAGAGTACATATGCCAGAACGCCGGTTGTGTTATATAGCAAGCGATCGGCGGCAGCAGAAGACTATCAGACACTTGTAGAGGAATATCTGCAGATGATAGGGAGGTAACAATGGGAAGAGAGAAATTTAGTGCGCTGGACATGCTGTCAAAGCGGTCCTTGCCGGAAAGAAAAGAGAAGCAGGCAATCATATACAAGGATCCTAGAGAACTGGTGCCGACTCAGGAGAATTTCTACACGACAAAAAATATCAGCAAACTCAAGGCGTCGATAAAGATCACAGGGTACCTGATGCAGCCAATTCTGATAGAGAATGTAGATGGAGAAGATAAAGTACTTGCCGGACATCGTAGAAGATTATGTTGCATAGAACTGATCGAAGAAGGGGACACCAGATTCGAGAAGGTTCCGTGCATGTATGCTGCGGAAATCAATGTTTCAGAGGACAAAGAACTGACACCAGAGCAGAGAGAAGCAATCACGCCATTCTTGAGACAATTTAAGGTAATTCAGGCAAACAATTACAGAGATAAAAACGACTGGGAAAGAATGCAGGAAGCTCTGGAGATGGAGAAGATTGTTAAGGGGCTGAAAGAGAAGGTTGGAATCACTGGAACAGTCAGAGAGAATTTAAAAGAACTTCTTGGAGTGTCAAACGCTCAGTTCGGTCGTTACAAGAACATTAGCAATCATCTGTCAGAGGAACTGATGGAAGAGTTTCAGGATGGAGAGATTAACATTTCTGTGGCAGATGCTGCAGCGTCTCTGGAACCGGAACTGCAGAAGATAGCATACGAGATGTACATGAAGAACAAAATCCTGACCCTTCCAGATATTCAACTCCTGAAGGATCAGCAGGCATTAAATGCAGACATTCCGGGACAGATGACAATAGAGCAGGCAACCAGGCAGCAGAAGCCCACAGAAGACGAGACGCCAATTCCCGTAGAACTGCAGATAGAAAGATTCTTTGACAGTCTGAAAAAGAACACAACAGCTCGGATCCGCAATGGAGACAAGCTGATGGGAACAAAGATGATCAGTATGCTCTATTGCTATGTAAAGCACAGAAATGGATAAGCTGGAAGAGCTGACTAAAAGAGTAAATGAACACAATAACCTTATCAAAAGAACTTATGCTCTGGAAGAAAAAATGAGTGTACATGAGGAACAGATTAAGGTTGCGAATCATAGAATAGAAGACCTGGAAAGAAAAGGAGAATGATTATGGAACAGATTACAAATTATGTAAAACCGGAACTCATCGTAGTAGCAATTGCCTTATATTTTGTAGGAATGGCGCTCAAACAGGCACAGGCAGTAAAAGATAAGTATATCCCGCTTATCCTTGGCGGAATCAGCATTGCAATCTGTGCAATCTATGTGTTTGCCACCTGCACCTGCGGTACCGGACAGGATATTGCAATGGCGATCTTTACAGCGATCACACAGGGAATCTTGATTGCCGGTCTTTCTACATATGTGAACCAGATCATTAAACAGACAAATAAAGACGAATGATTCAGGGGATGAGGAATCATCCCTTTTGGAGGAAATGCTTATGGATAAGCAAAATGTAATTGTGTTGAGGAAAATACTGTACGCAGTGGAATCCGGAGATCAGGTATATGGCAGACAGGATTATTCCTGTTTCGCCGGTGCAGGGGCGAACTGTGACAATGAGATTGCAATTACCATCGGTGCAGGCCAGTGGTATGCTGACGAAGCAAAAGAACTTCTGTACCGGATCCAGAGAGCCAACCCGAAGCTGTTCAAGGATATAGACAATGCCGGGATGGAATCAGACCTCCTGATGAAGAACTGGGATACATACGCCGTAACAGCGGAATCTGCGAAAGGAAAATGTATTGTGGACATCATCAGCACCGACCTTGGAAAGAAGTGTCAGGATGAGTACATGGAAGACCAGATACGAACATACATACCAATTATCGAAAAAGCCTACGGAACCATGCCGGACACCGCAATGATGGAATGCATCAATATCCTGCACCAGGGCGGCTTTGATGCGCTGAAGAGAATCTTGTCTAAGACTCCGGAACCGTACACCGTAGACAAGATTTACACAACACTGTGTCAGGATCCCACAGACCCGACTCCGAACCAGGTAGGGGATTACACAGACAGGCAGAAAGCTGTCATAAACATGATTCATACATATGCTGATAGTACAGAGAAAGAAGGTGTTGCAATGACTAAGACAGAAAAAGCAATAAGACAGATGGAGACATGGGCGAAAGATGATTCTCATGGCTACGATCAGGACTACCGCTGGGGAGAAAAGGGAGATTACGACTGCTCCTCGGCTGTGATCCAGGCATGGCAGAACGCCGGAGTTCCGGTTAAGTCTGGTGGTGCTACATACACAGGAGATATGAAAAATGTGTTCTTGAAGAACGGATTCAAAGACATTACCGTCTCTGTCAACAGAGGAACCGGAACAGGGTTAAAGCGTGGTGATGTGCTGCTGAATGAAGCTCACCATGTTGCAATGTACTGTGGAGCTGGCAAAGAGGTAGAAGCATCCATTAATGAGAAAGGTACCGCACATGGCGGACAGCCGGGAGATCAGACCGGAAAAGAGTTTCTGATTCGCAACTATAGAAATTATCCGTGGAATTGTATCTTACGCTATGCCGGAGATCAGACTGTCACATCTGATGCAAAGAAGAAACAGAACACAGTAGCTTATGTGGCCAGATTCACAAAGGATTGCAAATGCTACAGTGCAGCCGGCAAGACTCAGGCGAAAATGTTCCCGGTGATTAAAAAGAATGCGGTTGTAGATGTGATGAAATACACCGAAACCGTAAAGGGCAAGAAGTGGTACTTCATCCGGATCCCGCATCCGACAGAAGGGTTTGTTTTTGAATTTGTTCCGGCAGGGTATTTCAAAAAGCTTGTTTAACCTGTATAATATATAAAAAAGAGCCACAGGATTTTACTCCTCTGGCTCAACAAGATATTGTATCATTTTTCGGTATTTTTATATTATAGGGTATTGCTATCCGGGCCACCGTACTGGCTCATGATATACTGTGCAATTTTTGCATTGGGTTGTGTGATATTGATCGGATATTGAAGCCTTTTTTCATAATTCCACATAAATTATCTGCACGCTCCTTCCTTTTCCCATGGGAATGGCTGTTCCATCCATTTCCAGATGGATTCTCCGGTCTGATCTGTAATGTCAATAATCAGGGGACCATATGCTTCGGCGTATTCTTTTAATAGCTTTTTTCGTTCCTGCACAAGTTCGTGACAGTAAGTCAGAGCCTTTTCATCACAGGGATGTGTGTCAAGGTACAGAGTCATATCATTGACTGCGAAACTGACCTGATCGATACGGTTTAATAACTGTTTTTGGGAGCAATCTGTTTTCATCTTCGAATACCTCTCTTTCCACAAAATGGTTTGCATAACTGTGGGAAAATGGTTCCTACATTTAATGCATACTGCAGTGGGAAATTCTCTGTAAACTTCTGGCAGGGAACATATGCCATTGCAGGTTCCAGATACTGAAGATGCGAAAACATTTTATGTTTTTTTTCTTTGACACCCGGTATAGTACAGCTACAGTCTGTCGTGTTTCTGACAGAGCATTCGGAACTGTTCATATTTCTATTTGAAGGCTGAGGCATATTCATACCGCAGGTACGGTTATAAGGGCGGTTGCCGGAACATCCCATCCGATAATTTTCCATATATAATTCCCTTCTCTGAAAACAAGCCAAAATTCCATTGCCGCAGGCAATCTGGAATGAATTTTGGCTAAGTTACTGTGAACGGAGTGAACAGTAACGAAGATTCATATCGTCTGACAGACAGATTCCTTTTTACTTTAGAATATGCTATTATATATAGGAAATATTTGCTGCCTGCCAAGTGTCAGCATCCAAAGAAAGTCGGGAGGTACATAAAGATGAAACTTACAATATTGGGAACCGGAAATGCAAAGGTGACGAAATGCTATAACACCTGTTTTGCGCTAAATGAAGATAAAGAATATTTTATGATAGACGGAGGTGGCGGAAACACAATTCTGAAGCAGCTGGAGGACGCAGGAATCAGCTGGAAAGAAATCAGAACTATATTTGTGACACATAAACACATCGATCATCTGCTTGGAATCATCTGGATGCTTCGTATGTATTGTCAGGGAATGGCAAGAGGACAGTTTGGCGGTGAAGTGACTATCTATGGACATGATGAAGTGATCAGCCTGCTGAAACAGATGGCAGAGATGCTTCTCACACCAAAGGAAACGAAATTTATCGGAGACAAAGTCCATCTGGAAGAAGTAAAGGACGGAGAAGATAGAACGATTCTGGGACACAGGGTGACATTTTTTGATATTCTGTCTACAAAGGCAAAACAGTTTGGGTTCTGCATGGAGTATGCAGAGGGAAAGAAGCTGACCTGTTGTGGAGATGAGCCATATAATGAATGTGAACAGAAATATGCCAAAAACAGCACATGGCTTCTTCATGAAGCATTCTGTCTGTTCTCCCAGGCAGATAAATTCAAACCATATGAGAAACATCATTCTACCGTAAAGGATGCCTGTGAGCTGGCACAGAAACTGGAAGCAGAGAATCTGATTCTGTATCATACAGAGGATAAAAATATTTCCAGACGAAAGGAGCTCTACACAGAAGAAGGCAGACAGTATTATAAAGGAAATCTCTGGATTCCTGATGATCTGGAAATCTACAAATTATAAAAAGACAAACCTCCGGAGGCTTGCCTTTTTTACAGCAATCTTTTTAAATGTATCATTTATGAGGGTTGCCATAGTGATTATGCTGTATGGTCCACATGTGTTTTGGTGTCGGAAGACAAAACTTCACATGTAGTATGATCCTGTGAAAAAGTTTCCATAATTCCTGAAATAGTCCTGTGCAGATAAGGACGGTACTCAGCCAGAGACACAGGCTGCTGATACAGAATGCAGCTGTAGCAGGTGGAACCTACCAGCTCAATGATCGTAAAGAGCATCAGTTCCGGATTTTTATAATGTAGTCCGCTTTGAGCAATCATATCCAGATAGGACTGATAAAAATTATATTCGTCGTCAGGCATTTTTTCCTCAAAAGCACCCTTGAAGACACCCCAGGCAAGATTCTTTGAAATAAACAGCAGGAGAGTACGGTCTTTATTCAACTCAGTAAGAATGTAATCTATAATAAAATGTACCTGCCTGTCAAATTCGCTGATATGTGCATTCTGCACAGCCTCATGGGCCCGGAAAAACAATTCTCCGGTCTTGTGGGAAACCAGTTTATTCCGGATATCATATTTATCCTTAAAATAGAGGTAAAAAGTCCCCTTGGCAACCCCGGCCTGATCTACAATATCTGAAATTGTAGTTTTGGTAAGTCCCTTCGTCGTAAAAAGTTCAAAGGCAGTGTTGAAAAGAGCATCTTTTTTCTTCTTTTTATTCAGCTCCAGTTTTCCCATTTCAGATTCATTCCTTCCTCTACTGTATACATAACATTTTAACCGAATCAGGTAAGTCCCGCTGCGGAAAGCAATAAGCGTCTTACTGTTCACAGCAACATAAGCTTACTTTGTAATTATATTGTGATCATATATAATTACTATTTTAAACAAAAATGACTGAAAGTCAATATTACATTTTTGTTCTGGAAAAATTTAGACAAATTGTGAAGAATGATTATTGACTGAAAGTCATTTTTGTTATATAACATTCCATGAAATAAAAAATGACTGTTGGTCATAGAATGATCAAACAGTATCAATAATAAAGAAAGAAGAGGAGAAAAAGATGATTAAGGTAGGAAAGTGGATTGCAAAACACAAGATACTGATCATTATCATCGGAATTGCATTGCTGATCCCTTCATATCTCGGTATGGCGGCGACCAGAATCAACTACGATGTACTGAGTTATCTGCCGGATACCCTTGAGACAGTTGATGGACAGGACATTATGGTAGATCAGTTTGGGATGGGAGCCTTTTCCATGATAGTGGTGGAGGATATGGAACTGAAGGATGTAGCTGCTCTGAAAGAGAAAATCGAAGCAGTTGATCACGTGAAAAAAGTACTGTGGTATGACAGTGTCCTGGATGTTTCCGTTCCTGTAGAAATGCTTCCGAAGGATTTGAGAGAGGCATTTTTTAACGGAGATGCAACTATGATGATCGCGTTGTTTGATAATACAACATCATCAGAAACTTCCATGGAAGCTGTGACGCAGATTCGTAAGATTACTTCAAAGAACTGTTTTGTCAGTGGAATGACAGGCATTGTTACTGATATCAAACAGATCGCACTTAAGGAAATGCCGATTTACGTTGTGATTGCTTCCTGCCTTTCTCTGATAGTGTTGCTCCTTGCAATGGATTCTCTGGTAGTTCCGGTTTTGTTTTTGCTCTGCATTGGTGTTGCAGTCTTGTATAATCTTGGAAGTAATATTTTTCTTGGTCAGATTTCATACATCACTCAGGCATTGACAGCAGTCCTGCAGCTTGGTGTTACCATGGATTATTCCATTTTCCTGCTGAACAGTTATGAGGAGAATAAGAAGCGGTTTGAGGGTGATAAAGAGAGGGCTATGGCACATGCCATCAATGCAACCTTCAAATCTGTAATCGGAAGTTCTATTACAACAGTAGCCGGATTTATCGCACTTTGCTTTATGACCTTCTCACTTGGACGTGATATGGGTATCGTAATGGCCAAGGGAGTTGTTATCGGTGTTCTGTGTTGTGTTACTTTGCTCCCTGCTCTGGTGCTTACTTTTGACGGAGCCATTGAAAAAACAACACATAAGCCGCTGCTTCCAAGTTTTGATAAGGCATCTGCTTTTATTACAAAGCATTATAAAGTATGGCTGATCATTTTCCTGGTAATGCTTTTCCCGGCAATTCATGGAAATAACAATCTGAAGAATTACTACAATATTGACAAGTCACTTCCTTCCACGCTGGACAGTAATGTGGCAAATGCCAAACTTCAGGAAACCTTTGATATGAATAATGTTCATATGGTGTTATTAAAGAAAGGTCTGACATCAAAAGAAAAAACAGAAATGCTTGACCAGATCAAGGATGTTGATGGTGTAAAATGGGCACTTGGAATGGACTCTTTCGTAGGTGCGGCATTCCCGGATACCATGATCCCAAGTAATCTGAAGAAGATGCTGGAAAGCGATGAGTACGAGATGGAATTTATCTGCTCCAAATATAAAACAGCCACAGACGAGGTAAACAATCAGATTGATGAGATCCAGAAGATTGTAAAAGGATACAGTCCGGAATCTATGGTAATCGGAGAAGCACCTCTGACCAAGGATCTTCAGGATGTTACGGATGTGGATTTAAAGACTGTAAATACTATCTCTATCCTGGCAATTTTCATTATTATCATGGTTGTGTTTAAATCCATTTCGCTTCCGTTTATTCTGGTTGCAGTTATTGAGTTTGCGATTTTTGTCAATATGTCCGTTCCTTATTATCAGGGAAAGGAAGTGGTGTTCGTAGCAAGCATTGTTATCGGTTGTATCCAGCTGGGAGCTACTGTTGACTATGCAATCCTTATGACCAGCAGATACCAGAAAGAACGTGGTCTTGGAAAGAGTAAGAAAGAATCCATTGCCATCGCACATAAAACTTCCATGAAGTCAATTGTGATCAGTGGCTGCAGCTTCTTTGCGGCAACTTTCGGAGTTGGTCTTTATACACAGGTAGATATGATCGGAAGTATCACAAACCTGCTTTCACGTGGAGCTGTGATCAGTACACTGGTGGTATTGTTTATACTTCCGGCTATGTTTATGATATTTGATTCTCTCATCTGCCACACATCTATTGGATTTGCCAAGAAGAAACCGGCAAAAGAGAAGAAACAGTGATTCAGGATTTTTAAAAAGAAGCTTATTGTAAAGAGATAGAATAAAGGAGTAAGTTATTATGAACAGAAACAGAAAGAAAGCAGCTGCAGCAACGCTTGCAGCAGGAATGGCTGTAGTTCTCGGAGCAGGTACTGTAATGGCAGCTGCTTCAACAGGTGATAATGGATTGCAGAAAGAAGAAACCGTTTATGTAAATACAACTGCCGGAGGAGAAGTAACGGATGTCACAGTATCTGACTGGCTGAAAAATTCCGGGGACAGTTCCAATTCTGAGGTGAAAGATGCCTCTGATCTTCAGGATATAAAAAACGTAAAAGGTGATGAAACATTTACTCAGAATGGAAATGATCTGACCTGGAGTACTGATGGAAAGGATATTTATTATCAGGGAAAGACAGAGAAAGATCTCCCGGTTTCCGTAGGAATTAAATACTATATGGATGGAACAGAGGTTTCTCCGGAAGCTCTGGCAGGAAAGACAGGACATCTGAAAATGGAAGTGACATATACAAATACTTCTAAAACAACCAAAACAGTGAATGGCAAAAAGACTGATATTTATTCACCCTTTGTTATGGTGACAGGAATGATCCTTTCTACAGATAATTTCTCCAATGTTACAGTAGATAACGGTAAGGTTATTTCTGACGGAAGCAGAAATGTTGTTGTCGGTTTTGGTATGCCGGGAATGAAAGAAAGTCTGGATATGTCTTCTGATATTGCAGATGAAGTGAATATCCCTGAAGGATTTACAGTGGAAGCAGATGTTACAGACTGTGAGATGAATTCTACATTTACCGTAGCACTTACAGATATTTTCAAAGATATTGATCTGAATGATGTGGATGGACTGGATGAGCTGAAGGATTCAATGAAAGATCTGACGGATGCAGCAGTAAAACTGGTAGACGGAACCAAAGATCTTTATGATGGAACTAATAAACTCAATGACAAATATAAAGAATTTTATGATGGAATCGGAACTCTGAAAAGTGGTGTCAGTGATCTGAATGACGGAGCAAAAGAACTGGATGACGGAGCAAAGGAATTAAGCAGCGGAGCACAGACACTGAATACAGGGGCACAGACTTTAAACAGTGGTGTTTCCTCTTATACAGCAGGGGCAGACACACTTTCAGATGGAATCAAACAATATACAGCGGGAGTAGATACGCTGGACAGCAAGATGGCTGAATATGAGGCTGGAATGAAATCTCTTTCCGATGGTGTAAATGCATATGTTGCAGGCGGCAATCAGCTTGCAGGCGGTGTGCAGAGTTATGTAACAGGAACAACTACTCTGACAGACGGAATGCAGCAGTATATTGCAGGAGTTAATCAGCTTGCAGGCGGTGTGGGTCAGTATGCTGGTGGTATCAAGAGTTTAGTGGATGGGATTGGTCAGGTTGTTCCGGGAATTGATACTGCTGTAAATGGAATCCAGACTGCTGTAGAAAAAATGACAGCTCTTTCATCTAAAATCGATGCAAATCAGATTGCTAATTTCAGTGACAGCATGACGGCTTATACAACAGGCGTTTCTGATTACACTTCTGCAGTTGGCCAGTATATTGAAAGTGTAGAACAGCTTGCATCAGGACTGAGCCAGCTTGAGAGCTCACTTGAAAACATGGGAGCTTCCACAGCTTCAGAAATAGAAGAAAGTGCAAATGCAATGTCCGGACAGTTAAATGACAGTGCTGAAACCATGAACAGTCAGGCAGATGCAATTGAATCCTGGATCAGTGATTCCGCAGAGGCTTCTGTAGATGCATCTTCTGTAGATGCAGGAGTTGCAGCAGTCAGCAGTCAGCTGGAAGCAGCAGAATCTGCTTTGTATAATATTGATACCAGCAATATGGATGATGAAACAGCAGCTGCTGTAGAAGCTGCGATTGATGGTGCGTTAGGTTCTATTCAGGCAGCTGAGGACAGTGCATCTAATATTGATACATCCACAATTACAGCCTCCGCACCTGATACGTCAGCATTGCAGTCAGCAGCAGACGCTTTAAGGGCATCTGCGTCCAGTGCGGAATCAACAGCAGATGCACAGGAAGAGGCAGTCAACAGCAGTGTTGAACAGATGAAACAGCAATTACAGGCATTAACTCAGGGAATGAAGACAGTGCAGGAAACTGTATCACAGTTAAATGCAGGTGCAAAAGAGCTTACTTCTAATGATGGCACATTAAAAGCAAGTGGAACCCAGCTTGCTCAGTCAGGAACCCAGATTGCTACAGCAGTAAATCAGATGAGTACATTATTTACCGGACTTGGACAGCAGCTTCCGGAAATGCTGCAGGGAATCGATCAGCTGAAAGCAGGCTCTGATCAGCTGACTACTGCAAATAAATCTCTCCAGAGTGGATATGAAAGCCTTGCAAAAGCAAGCACAGAACAGATGATTTCCGGCGCAGATACACTGCTTAGTTCCGGAAAGACACTGACAGATGGAATTGCACAGCTTCAGGGCGAAAATAATGTTAATGCACAGACACTGTTAAAAGGAGCCAAGACTCTTAAGAGCGCAAGAAAGAGCTTGACCAGTGGTATGTCTCAGATCAATTCTGCAACAGGTCAGATTACAAGTGGTGTGGAAACTCTGGCATCTAACAGTGGAACACTGTACAGCGGAGCAGATCAGCTTTCTTCGAACAGTTCTACATTAAACAGCGGAGCATCTCAGCTTGCATCAGGAACCCAGACACTTGTATCCGGAGCACAGACCCTTGCATCAGGAACAGGCAGCCTTGTATCCGGCACTCAGACATTAATGGATGGTGCGGATAAGCTTTCTGATGGCAGTGATCAGCTTAAAGATGGTATCAGCGATCTGAATGACGGAGCAAAAGAACTGAACAAAGGACAGAAGAAATTCTATAAAGAAGGTATTAAGAAACTGGATGATACAGTAAACGGAGATCTTCAGGATATTCTTGACAGATTTGAGGTAATCCAGTCTGACGATGTAATGTACACAACATTCACAGACAGATCCGGCGATATGGACGGAAATGTTAAATTTATTTTCGAATCTGACCCGATTGAAATCAGTGATGATGAGAAATAGATATCATAAACCTGAGACATAACTATTCCGCGAGGTGTTTTGGCATGAATATGCCAAAATCCCGAGACATACAAGCCAAAATTCCATTGCCGCAGGCAATATGGAATGAATTTTGGCTACGTTACTGTGAACGGAGTGAACAGTAACTAACTAAAATGGGGCAGATGCAATCAGGCAACTGCCCCATTGCTTATGAAAAAGCTTTCTGTTATAATAAAAAAGTCAGATGGGAATTTTAGAAAACAAGAAAGCATCAGGTGATTAAATGGAAAATACAAAATCACAAAAAAAGTCGTATTCAACAGCATCTTCCAAGAGCAGGGCGCGTCGAAAAACAAAAACAGATTATTATGATTACAGTCTGGTAGCAGTTATTGTACTGCTGACCTGTTTTGGGCTTATCATGCTGTACAGTACAAGCTCCTATATGGCTCAGATAAATTACGGAAGCGACATGTATTTTTTTAAAAAACAGGCCATCATCAGCGTGGCATGTATTATCATGGCACTGATCATTTCCAGGCTCAATTATCGGATACTGAACCGTTTTAGCACAGCTTTGTATGTAGCGGCACTGGTGTTGATGGCACTGGTAAAAACACCGCTGGGGCAGTCTTCTCATGGTGCCCAGAGATGGCTGAATCTTGGACCGGTTCAGTTCCAGCCGGCAGAGCTTGCCAAGATAGCAGTTATTGTCTGCCTCCCATATATGATCGTGCATATGGGAAAGAAAGTCCATACCTTAAAGGGCTGTATGGTTCTTGCTGTTGTGGGAGGCGGACTGGCACTGGCTGCATATGTATTTACGGACAATCTGAGTACAGCAATTATTATTTTCTGTATTACTGCAGGACTGATTTTTGTGGCTCACCCAGATATTAAGATTTTTATTATTATTGCAGGTGTTGTTATTGCGCTGGCAGTGATCGGAGTCATTTTTCTGAATGCAACAGTGAGTGTTGATGGAAGTGGAAGCTTTCGTCTGAGACGAATCATGGTATGGCTTCATCCGGAAGAATATGCGGACAGTTGGGGGTATCAGACAATTCAGGCATTGTATGCGATTGGCTCGGGAGGATTTTTTGGCAGAGGACTTGGAAACAGTATTCAGAAGCTGGGAAGTGTACCTGAGGCACAGAATGACATGATTTTTTCAATTATCTGTGAAGAACTGGGGATTTTTGGAGGTCTTATCGTGCTGATGCTTTATGCATATCTGTTATACAGGCTGTTTGTTATTGCACAGAATGCACCGGATATGTTTGGCTCACTTATGGTCAGTGGGATTTTTATTCACATAGCATTGCAGGTTATTCTTAATATTGCGGTTGTTGTAAACCTTATGCCGAATACAGGTGTCACTCTTCCGTTTATCAGTTATGGAGGTACGTCGATCGTATTCCTTATGGCAGAGATGGGACTTGCGCTGAGTGTGGCAAGGCAGATTAAATTTGAGGAATAAAAAATGTAATAAAATAGTGCTTGACAAACAGGAGGGAAGAATATATACTTTGAACATCAAAGTAATCAATCCCGATAAAACCAAATCTGAATAAATGAGACGTATTTACTGGTCTGACGGATGATAAGGTTGAAAACAAGAAAAAGCAGAATCATCATCTGCTTAACAAAAATAATAAAAAACAAGTGATAACCGGAGCAGGAAAAAGAGAAGCATTCCGGGGCTTGAATTAAAGGAGAAGAGAAAATTATGTTAGAAAAAATGAGTGAAATGATCGCAGAGCAGTTAAATTGTGATGCAGCAGGAATTACTGCTGAAACTTCTTTCAAGGATGATCTTGGTGCAGATTCACTTGACCTGTTTGAGCTGGTTATGGCTCTGGAAGATGAATACAATATTGAGATCCCGGCTGAAGATCTTACAGATTTAACAACAGTTGGAGCTGTTATGGATTATCTGAAAAACAAAGGCGTAGAGGCTTAATCATATAGAAATGACAAATAACTCCTTGGAGCCAGAGATGGCTTCGGGGAGAATTTTTTGACATTATAATTTGAGTATCAAAATATTTTAAACTAAAATAATTTGCAATCAGAAACAAATTGTTATCATCTGATATAAACATAAAAATAAAGGAAAGGAAAATGATATGTCTAAAATTGCATTTGTATTTCCGGGACAGGGCGCACAGTATACAGGAATGGCGAAAGATTTCTATGAAAAATATGCTGTAAGCCGCAAAGTATTTGAAAACGCATCAAAAGCATCCGGGCTTGATGTAGAAGCTTTATGCTTTGAAGAAAATGACAGATTAAATATTACAGAATATACACAGATTGCCATGCTGACAGCAGAAATCGCAATTTTAAGAGCTGTAGAGGAAGCCGGAATCAGGTCTCAGGTAAATGCTGGACTGAGCCTTGGAGAATACGGAGCACTGGTGGCCTCCGGTGTTATGAAGGAAGAGGATGCATTTACTGTAGTGCGAAAAAGAGGAATTTTTATGCAGGAGGCATATCCTACAGGTGGTGCAATGTCCGCTGTTCTTGGAACAGATGCAGAGCTGATTGAAAAAATCTGCAATGAGACACAGGGAATTGTATCCATTGCAAATTATAACTGTCCGGGACAGATTGTGATCACAGGTGAGGAGACAGCAGTTGCAGCAGCAGGGGAGGCATTAAAGGCAGCAGGCGCCAGACGTGTGATTCCTCTTAAAGTCAGTGGCCCATTTCACTGTGAGCTTCTCAAAGGCGCAGGGGAAAAACTGGGACAGGAACTTGAGAAGGTAGAAATTCAGTCATTTACAGTACCTTATGTGACAAATGTAACTGCACAGTATGTGACAGGACCGGAGCAGGTAAAGGAATTGCTTGTCAGCCAGGTTTCATCCTCTGTGCGCTGGCAGCAGTGTGTAGAACAGATGATTGATGATGGTGTAGATACTTTTATTGAGATTGGACCGGGAAAAACTCTGACAGGATTTCTCAAAAAGATCAACAGAAATGTAAAAGCATTACATGTTGAGAAAACAGAAGATCTGGATGAAGTGAGAAAGGAGTGTCTGTAAAATGCTGAAAAATAAAATTGCCCTGATTACAGGTGCAGGACGTGGAATCGGACGAGCCATTGCTATTGCTCTTGCAAAGGAAGGTGCAGAGGTGGTTATCAATTACAATGGTTCTGAAGAGAGAGCGAAGGAAGTAAAACAGACCATCGAAGAAAACGGTGGAAAAGCTTCCATATATAAATGCAATGTCAGTGATTTCGCAGCCTGTGAAGCAATGATCAAAGATATAGTTAAAGAATACGGACACCTTGATATTCTGGTTAATAATGCAGGAATTACCAAAGATGGTCTGATCATGAAAATGAAAGAAGAGGATTTCGATTCTGTACTTAATGTAAACCTGAAAGGTACATTCAATACAATCCGTCACAGTGCCCGTCAGATGCTGAAACAGAGAAGTGGAAAGATCATCAATATTTCTTCTGTTTCCGGAATCCTCGGAAATGTGGGCCAGGCAAATTATGCTGCATCCAAAGCAGGTGTGATCGGTCTGACAAAAACAATGGCAAGAGAGCTGGGCAGCCGGGGGATTACGGTAAATGCCATTGCACCCGGATTTGTAGACACAGAGATGACAGAAGTACTCTCAGAAGAAATCAGGGAAAATGCATGTAAGCAGATTATCCTGGGACGTTTCGGAAAGCCTGAGGATATTGCAAATACAGCAGTATTTCTGGCATCAGACAAAGCAGACTATATTACAGGACAGGTCATCAGCGTAGATGGCGGTATGAATGTATAAATAAGGAGAACAAAATGAGAAGAGTTGTAATTACAGGTATGGGAGCAATCACTCCGGTAGGCCTTAGTGTAGAAGAATTCTGGAACAGCGTAAAAGAAGGAAAAACAAACTTTGCAGAAGTAACACGTTTTGATTCCACAAATTACAGAGCGCATATGGCAGCAGAGATCAACAATTTTAATCCAAAGGATTATATGGATTTCAAATCTGCAAAACGTATGGAGCTTTTCAGCCAGTATGCGGTAGCAGCAGCAAAAGAAGCTATTGAGCAGTCCGGACTGGATATGACAAAAGAAGATCCCTTCCGTGTAGGCTGTAGCGTAGGAAGCGGTATCGGAAGTATGCAGGTGGTAGAGAAATCCTGCGAAATTCTCAACACAAAGGGACCAGGAAGACTGAATCCTCTGATGATTCCTCTTCTGATCTCCAATATGGCATCCGGAAATGTTTCCATTCAGTTTGGACTCCGCGGAAAGAACATTAACGTTGTAACTGCCTGTGCAACAGGAACCCACAGCATCGGAGAAGCATACCGTACTATTCAGTGCTCTGATGCAGATGTTATGGTTGCAGGTGGAACGGAAGCAGCTATCACACCAACAGGCTTTGGTGGTTTTGCGGCACTGACAGCATTGACCTCATCCACAGATCCTGAGAGATGTTCCATCCCTTTTGACAAAGAAAGAAGCGGTTTTGTAATGGGTGAGGGTGCCGGCGTGGTAGTTCTGGAAGAACTGGAGCATGCCAAAGCACGTGGAGCGAAAATCCTTGGCGAGGTTGTCGGATATGGTGCAACAGGAGATGCTTATCACATTACATCCCCTGCAGAGGACGGTTCCGGTGCTGCCAAAGCTATGGAATGGGCTGTAAAAGAAGCAGGAATTTCCACAGATAATGTATGGTATGTAAACGCACATGGCACAAGCACACATCATAATGACTTATTTGAAACAATTGCCATTAAGAAAACATTTGGTGAACACGCAAAAGAAATGAAAATAAATTCTACAAAATCTATTACAGGACATCTTCTGGGAGCTGCCGGTGCAGTGGAAGTGATCACCTGTGTAAAAGAACTTCAGGAAGGCCTGATCCATCAGACTGTTGGTTATAAGGTGCCGGATGAACAGTGTGACCTGGATTATGTAGGAAACGGTAATGTAAAGATGGATATCAAATATGCACTTACCAATTCTCTTGGCTTTGGCGGACATAACGCATCCTTACTTATTAAAAAGTACGAAGACTGATCACGCAGATAATAAATGGTATGGTGATTTTGAAAACAATATACGACAGTGATCTTATAATATAGCTATTTCAGCAGGAGGAAATAAATGGAACTGGCAAATATATTAGAACTGATCCACGCAGTCAGCGATTCAGATCTCACAGAATTTAACCTGCAGGACGATACCTTAAATATTTCCATGTCAAAAGAAAAAACAATTGTACAGCAGATGGCAGTCAATGCTGATCCGGCAGATGCTCAGCAGTATCAGCCGGTAGTGCAGCAGGCTGTACATGTAGAATCCGTCAATGCTGTTAACGATGAAGTACAGACAGGAAGTGTGGTAAAATCTCCTCTTGTAGGTACCTATTATGCAGCATCTTCTCCGGAAAATCCACCCTTTGTAAAAGTAGGAGATAAAGTAAGCAAAGGTCAGGTCCTTGGCATTGTGGAAGCAATGAAGCTGATGAACGAGATTGAATCAGAATTTGATGGTACAGTAAAAGAAATCCTTGTAGAAAACGAGCAGATGGTAGAGTTCGGACAGCCGATGTTTGTGATAGAATAGAAGAAGGAGGTAAAAAACTATGAAACTTACAACAAAAGAAATCATGGAGATCATTCCCCACAGACACCCGTTCCTCCTGATTGATACTATTGAAGAACTGGTGCCGGGTGTGAAGGCAACAGGAAAGAAATGTGTTACCTATAATGAGCCGCATTTCGCAGGACACTTCCCACAGGAACCGGTTATGCCGGGAGTTCTGATCGTTGAAGCGCTTGCGCAGACAGGTGCAGTTGCAATTCTGAGTAAACCGGAAAATAAAGGAAAGATCGCATATTTTGCATCGATCAACAATGCAAAATTCAAGAACAAGGTAGTTCCCGGAGATACCCTTACTCTCGAAGTAGAGATCATTAAGGAAAAAGGTCCCATGGGAGTGGGAAAAGCAAAGGCAACAAACCAGGACGGTAAGGTAGCAGTGATCGCAGAGCTGACTTTTGCAGTAGGAGCATAACAGATGTTTAATAAAATTTTGATTGCCAATCGTGGTGAGATTGCAGTGAGGATCATCCGGGCATGTCGTGAGATGGGAATCCGCACAGTAGCCGTATACTCAGAAGCAGACAGAGATGCCCTGCATACCCAGCTTGCAGATGAAGCAGTATGCATCGGAAAGGCACAGTCATCAGACAGCTATCTGAACATGGAGCGAATCTTAAGTGCTACCATTGCCACAAAAGCAGAAGCAATCCACCCGGGATTCGGATTTCTCTCAGAGAACAGCCGTTTTGTGGAAATGTGTGAGAAATGTAATGTGGCATTTATTGGTCCTTCCGCAGAAGTAATTTCCAGAATGGGAAATAAATCTGAGGCGAAAAACACAATGCGGAAAGCTAAAGTCCCGGTAGTGCCCGGCACAAAGGAACCGGTCTACACAGTAGAACAGGCTTTGGAAGCTGTAAAGGAAATCGGTTTTCCGGTCATGATCAAAGCATCAGCAGGCGGCGGTGGAAAAGGAATGCGTGTAGCCGGAAATGAACAGGAATTTGCCAAATTGTTTGAGACAGCACAGCAGGAGTCGGTCCATTCCTTCTCCGATAATACCATGTATCTGGAACGGTTTGTGGAGAATCCCAGACATGTTGAAGTGCAGATTCTTGCGGATAAATACGGAAATGTAGTTCATCTGGGAGAACGAGACTGCTCTGTTCAGAGACGTCACCAGAAAATGATCGAAGAGTCTCCATGTATCGCAATCTCTGATGATCTGAGAAAGAAAATGGGTGAGACAGCAGTACGGGCAGCAAAGGCAGCAGGCTATGAAAGTGCAGGAACCATAGAATTTCTTCTGGATCAGTCCGGAGAATTTTATTTCATGGAAATGAACACCAGAATCCAGGTAGAACATCCGGTAACAGAATTTGTGTCTGGTGTAGATCTGATCAAAGAGCAGATCTGCATTGCGGCAGGTGAACCGTTAAGCGTTCAGCAGAAAGACATAGAAATCTGCGGTCACGCCATGGAATGCAGAATCAATGCCGAGGATCCTGAGAGACATTTCATGCCATGCCCTGGTAAGATCACTGACTTACATCTTCCCGGTGGAAACGGAATCCGCGTGGATACAGCAGTTTATAATGACTACGCAATCCCGCCCTACTATGATTCTATGATTGCCAAGATCATTGTTTATGACAAAGACCGCCGCAGTGCCATTCGAAAGATGATCAGTGCACTTGGAGAAGTTGCCATCGAAGGAGTAAAAACTAACGTGGATTTTCTGTATGAACTTCTCAATCAGCCGGATTTTCAGGAAGGAAATATCACCACAGATTTCATTCCGCAGCATTATCCGGATCTGTAAAAGAAAACTGGTGCAAATATATTTTATAGTTCAGCGGAAATTACATATTTATTATTGAAAGGTAATTGATAAGCAAATCAATAAAATTATTTTTGACAGAATTAGTTTGATTAATAGTTATTAACGTTATTTTGTTGTCTGAAAGAACATCAAATTGGGTTACATAAAGGAGCAGGATTTTAATGGCAGACTTGAAGAGATTTTTTAAGAAAACAGTTTCAGAAGACCGGCATAAACAGGCCGCATCTGTTTCCGTACCTGAAGGCTTATGGATTAAATGTCCAAAGTGCGGAGAAATGGTTTACAGAGAAGACGTAATATCCAACGCCTATGTGTGCCCGAAATGCGGAGGATATTTCAGAATCAGTGCGAAACGCCGGATCAAAATGATCGCAGATAAAGGAAGTTTTAAAGAGTGGTTCACAGGAATTGACAACAGCAATCCACTGGACTATCCGGATTATCCGCAGAAAATTGAGGATCTGAGAGAAAAAACACACCTTGATGAGGCAATTCTCATCGGAGAAGCCACCATCGGAGGAATCCGTACAGTGATCGGAGCCATGGATACCAGATTTCTCATGGCTTCCATGGGATATGTGGTGGGAGAAAAGATCACCCGCTCATTTGAAGAAGCAACAAAACAGGGACTTCCGGTCATTCTGTTCTGTTGCTCCGGCGGTGCCAGAATGCAGGAAGGAATCGTATCACTGATGCAGATGGCAAAAACCTCCGCAGCCATTAAACGTCACTCCCAGGCAGGGCTTCTCTACACATCTGTGCTGACAGACCCGACTACCGGTGGCGTTACAGCAAGCTTTGCCATGCTTGGAGAGATTATCCTTGCAGAGCCAGGCTCGCTGATCGGATTTGCCGGCCCGAGAGTCATTGAACAGACTATAGGTCAGAAACTGCCGGAGGGCTTCCAGAGACCGGAATTTCTTCTGGAACATGGATTTCTCGACGGAATTGTTGAACGAGGCTCTATGCGGGATGTTCTTTCGCTGATCCTGAAACTGCATGATACCAGAAAATGTTACGGAGAATTTCCACAGGAAACATCTGCCAGATCTTTCGATACTTTTGGAAAAAAGAAAAAGCAGAAGAAACAAAAAAATCTCACAGCCTGGGACAGAGTCCAGATTGCCAGAAGCAGTGACCGTCCGTCAGCAGCGGAATATATTGATGCCATTTTTGATGATTTCATGGAATTTCATGGTGACAGAGGTGTCAGAGACGACAATGCCATCATCGGCGGCATTGCTACACTGGACGGACAGCCCGTTACAGTAATCGGAATCCGTAAAGGGCATACTACAAAAGAAAACATCAGATGTAACTTCGGAATGCCATCACCGGAAGGGTACAAAAAGGCTCTTCGACTGATGAAACAGGCAGAGAAATTCGGACGTGCAGTCATTGCATTTGTAGACACTCCGGGGGCATTCTGTGGACTGGAAGCAGAAGAACGGGGACAGGGCGAAGCCATTGCAAGGAATCTTCTGGAAATGTCCGATTTGAAGGTGCCGGTTCTTTCGGTTGTAATTGGTGAAGGCGGCAGTGGCGGTGCACTTGCACTTGCAGTCGGCAATGAAGTCTGGATGATGGAAAATGCAACCTACACCATCCTTTCACCGGAAGGCTTTGCATCCATTCTCTGGAAAGACAGCAGAAAGGCACCGGAAGCTGCGGAGGTCATGAAAGTAACGGCGGCTCATCTGAAAGAACTGGGAATCATTGAACGGATCATACCGGAGGAATATCCTGCAAGTGAGGAGAATTTGCCGGAAATTGCAGAGTATATGAAGATTAGAATGAAGCAGTTTCTGGAGAAACAAGCTGGTAAAAGTGGGGAACAGATCGCACAGGAACGGTATGAGAGGTTTCGTAAGATGTAGCGTGTGAATGGCAAAAGGGACGCGCAGAAAAATATTTTATTTGGAGTGCGGTTTCGGGGTCTAAGATATTCTAAGCTCTCAGAAATCTGCTAAAGGCATGAGCCGTCTTGTCAAACTCGCTTCGTTGCAAACTTCGCTCAGACAGTGATGCAGCCGGCTCATAACGCGGATTTCTGAGAACTAAGAATATCTAAGACCCCTGCAAATGCACTCCAAATAAAATATTTTTCTGCGCTGTTTTGTTGCATGTTGTTATGCGTTTTCTTAGGGTTTCTATAGTTATATTGTACAGTAGATATATTATTTTGGTTAATTATTCTGCGAAGTCAGGAGTGGTGCTTTCTTTACTGTTGTACGGTAAATATGTTATATAGCCAATAGTCAGCATGGGAAGCGATAGTGTCCGGGGGTGAATTTGAGGGTTCATTGTAGTTCTTGGCATTTGGGAAGACGCGTTATGAGCCAATCGTTTCACTGTCTGAGCGAAGTCGGAGACGTAGCGAGTTTGAGAGAGTGGCTCATGATTTTAGCGGCTTCCCAAATGCCTAGAAATACAATGGTTCCGAAACTGAGCCCCCGGACACTATCGCTTCCCATGCGTCCCTATTCAAAAAACATTAAAATTTTCCCCTATCCCGACTTGAAATAAGAAAGCCTCTGACGTATAATAAACCCGAAAGTAGAAAGGCGCTGCTTTTAAGCAGGGTCTTTTTTTACAGATTTTGAATATATAAAAAATTCAGGAGTGAAAAAAGTTATGACCAAGATCAGAACAAGATTTGCACCAAGCCCTACAGGCAGAATGCATGTTGGAAATTTAAGAACAGCATTATATGCATACCTTATTACAAAACATGAAGGCGGAGATTTCATCCTCCGTATTGAAGATACAGACCAGGAACGTTACGTAGAAGGCGCTGTAGATATTATCTACCGTACTCTTGCAAAAACAGGACTTCTCCATGATGAAGGTCCGGACAAGGACAAAGGCTTTGGACCGTATGTTCAGAGTGAGCGTCAGGCACAGGGAATCTATCTGAAATATGCACAGCAGTTAGTAGAACAGGGTGATGCATACTACTGTTTCTGTAAGAAGGAAGAACTGGAAGGTATGAAACGTGTTGTGGCAGGAAAAGAGATTTCCATTTATGACAAACGCTGCCTTAAACTTTCCAAAGAAGAAGTACAGCGTCGTCTTGATGCAGGAGAACCACACGTAATCCGTTTCAATATGCCAACAGAGGGAACTACAACATTCCATGATGTAATCTACGGAGATATCACAGTAAACAATGAGGAACTGGAAGATCTGATCCTGATCAAATCTGACGGATACCCAACTTATAACTTTGCAAACGTAATCGATGACCATTTAATGGAGATTACACACGTAGTAAGAGGTAACGAGTATCTTTCCTCAGCTCCGAAATACAACCGTATCTACGAAGCTTTCGGATGGGATATCCCGGTTTATGTACATTGTCCGTTGATCACAGATGAGACACACCAGAAGCTTTCCAAACGTTGTGGACATTCCTCTTATGAAGACCTGCTTGATCAGGGATTTGTTTCAGAAGCGATCGTCAACTATGTGGCACTTCTCGGATGGAGTCCTTCTGACAACAGAGAGATCTTTACACTGGATGAACTGGTACAGGCATTTGATTATCATCATATCAATAAATCTCCGGCAGTATTTGATATTGCGAAACTTCGTTGGATGAATGGTGAGTATATCAAGAAAATGGATGCGGATGAATTCTATGAGAGAGCACTTCCGTATATGAAAGAAGTTCTGAAGAAAGACTACAACTTCAAGAAGATTGCAGGAATGGTACAGACCAGAATCGAAACATTCCCTGACATTCCGGCTCTGATTGACTTCTTTGAGGAAGTACCGGAATATGATTCCGCCATGTACTGCCATAAGAAAATGAAGACAAATGAAGAGACTTCTCTTACAGTATTAAAAGAAGTACTTCCGGTTCTGGAAGAACAGAAAGATTATACAAATGATCCGTTATTTGAAACATTAAGTGCATTTGTAAAAGAGCATGGTTATAAGAACGGATATGTAATGTGGCCTCTGCGTACTGCTGTTTCCGGCAAGCAGATGACGCCGGCCGGTGCTACTGAGATCATGGAGATCATCGGTAAAGACGAGACAATCAAACGAGTAAAGGCAGCTATTGAGAAATTAAGCAAATAAATATGAAGAGAAATCCATCTCAACTTCGGGCAATCACTCACCTGTCAGGACCTATGATGGTCCTGGCAGGTCCCGGCTCGGGGAAAACTTCCGTTATTGTGGAGAGAACTGCATACATGATCAATGAGGGGAAGATACCGGCTTCTTCTATTTTGGTTGTAACTTTTTCCAGAGCAGCGGCAACAGAGATGAAAGAACGGTTTTTGAAATTCGTGGGGCAGAACAGAAGCGAAGTGACTTTTGGAACTTTCCACGGAATTTTTTATGGGATTTTGAAAGCGGCCTATCATCTGAGTGCGGCCAATATTCTTTCTGAGGAAGAAAAATTCAGTATTCTACGTGAGATGACTGAGAAATATGGACAGGAAATGGCTCAGGAGGGAGATTTCATTGAAGAAGTTGCCAGGGAAATCAGTGTTGTAAAGGGGAACTGTATTTCTCCGGAGCATTATTATGCATCCTGTTGCTCGGATGAGATATTCAGGGACATTTTTCATGGCTATAAGCAGGCTCTGAAGGCGAAACGCAAGCTGGATTTTGATGATATGATCCTCTGTTGTTATGAACTTTTTTCTCAGAGACAGGATATCCTGAATGCATGGAGAAGAAAATTTGTCTACATTCTGGTGGATGAGTTTCAGGATATCAACAGCTTACAATACAAGATTTTGCAGATGTTGGCGGCACCTGTCAATAATCTGTTTATTGTAGGGGATGATGACCAGTCCATCTATCATTTCCGGGGCGCAAGACCAGAGATTATGTTAAATTTTACAAAGGATTATCCGAAGGCAGAGACAGTCCTTTTGAATGTGAATTACCGGTGCAGTAAGAATATCTTGCGTACAGCCATGGAAGTGATCGGATGTAATACCAGACGTTTCAAAAAGCAGCTGGATACTCCAAATGAAGAAGGGATGCCTGTGACGTGCAAGGAATTTGATAATCCAAGAGAAGAGTATATGTGCGTGGTGGCAGCACTAAAAAAAAGAATGGAGCGCGGCGAGGATCTGCTGAATACGGCAATCCTGCTTCGTACAAATCAGGAATCGGAAGGTCTGATCAATGTGCTGATGGAATATCAGGTTCCTTTTACAATGAAAGAACAGCTTCCCAATCTTTTCCGCCACTGGATCTGCCGGGCGCTTCTGGCTTATCTTGAAATGGCAGCAGGAGACAGGAGCAGGAAGAATTTTCTGGAGATCATGAACCGGCCAAATCGCTATATTTCCAGAGAAGCGTTGAACAGTTCGCAGATTAATTTTAATGAACTTCGGGAATATTATAAAGACAAAGACTGGATGTGCGACAGGATTACCACACTGGAAACGCATCTGAGGATTCTTGGTACTCTTTCCCCTTTTGCTGCGATTAATTTTATCAGAAAAGGAATGGGATTCGAAGAATACTTGCGTGAATATGCACAGTATCGTAAAATAAAACCAGAGGAACTGCTTGAGACCCTGGACCGGATCCATGAGAGTGCAAAAGGCATGAAAACCCTGGCGAAGTGGCAGGCTTACATAGAAGAATATACGAAGCGCCTGAATGAACAGGCAAGGAAACAGCAGGATAAAAAAGAAGGAGTGACTATATCCACACTCCATGCGGTAAAAGGTCTGGAATATGATATTGTGTATATTCTGAATGTTAATGAAGGAAGCATTCCATATCGCAAGGCGGTTTTGGCAGAAGCAGTGGAAGAAGAACGAAGATTGTTTTATGTAGGGATGACCAGGGCGAAAAAGAAGCTGGTGCTTGCCTATGTGAAACGCCAGTATGAGAAGGAACGGGAGCCTTCCCGGTTTCTTGAGGAGACAGGCCTATGAATAAAGGAATTATTTACTGTACAAAAATACGGGAAGAATATGAAGGCGCACATATGGAGCATATGATCGCAGAGAAACTTCTGGAAATCGCACTGAAAAAAGAATATGGAATCAATCTGTACAATGAACCCAGAGCAGAGGGAGAACATGGAAAACCATTCCTTTCCTATCGTCCGTCCCTGCATTATAATATCAGTCATTCCGGAAAATATGTGGTATGTATTCTGGCTGATCAGGAGGTTGGAATTGATGTGCAGATTCATTGCAGAGCCAATTATGAAAGAATGCTCAGACGTATGGTACCCCGGGAACAGTATCTCGAAATTCTCTCAGATATAAATGTGGAAAAGAAATTTTTTGAACAGTGGGTACTGAGGGAAGCTTATATCAAATGGACCGGTGAGGGGCTTTCCAGAGACATGAGGACTATATCCATGGATGAAGGCAGTCATATGCTGCTTGATATGGAAGACGGTTACAGTGGAGCAGTATGGGCAATGAATCCCATGGAAATCAACTGGAAATATGAAGACATCATACTTGGGTAAGACATGAACAGACAAACGAAGAAAGAAATCCGAAGACTGGCAGTGAAGATTCTTGTAGCAGTACTGGCACTTGGACTGGCTTTCTGGGGATATGCTTTCGTATACAGGGGTAAGACGGAACCTCCTGCAAAATATCCGGTAACCAACCAGGATGCTGCAGTGTATTCATTACGCGGACAGATACAGATGCTGTCGCAGCAGGAGGAGTTAAATACCTTTGCCTTTGAGGGCAGAAAAAAAGAAAAAGAGTACGGAACTTATATTATTCCCGGACTGAGATATACAAGAACATTCCTGAATGTAGAGGGTACAAAACAGGCGGTATGTACTTCCATGACTCCTCAGGGACTTGCAGTGACCGATGAGTATGTACTTGTAAGTGCCTATTGTCATACGGAAAAACATAACTCTGTTATTTATGTGATCAACAAAGAAACTCACAGATTTATCAAAGAGGTAGTCCTGCCAGGTCTGCCTCATGTAGGCGGACTTGCCTATGATCAGGAACATGATATGCTGTGGTATTCTTCAAATACCAATGGAATCGCACAGGCGATCAGCATTAAGATGGATGTGCTGCGTGACTATAATTATGCGGATAACCATATGCCTGTGCAGGTAAATCAGACATGTAGTCTTTATGGAATCGTGAGAGATTCTTTTATGACTTTCTATAAGGGGTGCCTGTATGTAGGATGTTTTAACAAATATACAGAGAGCACCATCGCGAGATATGCGGTGGATTCAAAAGGTGATCTGGTGAATACTTTTAATGAGGAACTTGGCATGATGTTTGAAATGGCGGTTCCGCTGGATTATTCTACAATATCAGAACAGGCACAGGGAATGGCTTTTTATAACGATAAGCTGTTGTTGTCTCATTCTTTTGGTATTCTGCCATCCAGGATTGTTTTTTATGAACAGTCGGATAAACGTCTGTATGTCAATGAAAATTCTGCAAGATCATACAGAATGCCTGAGATGATCGAGCAGATTGTTGTAGAGGGGGATGAACTTTACGTACTCTTTGAATCAGGAGCTTATGCGTACAGGGGGTATGCAGGAAATGTGGTAGACCGGGTTCTGAAGCTGAATCTGATAAAAATGGAAGAGTCTTATCAGGAAGAGTACTAAAATCGGTTTGTCCACATATATTAAGTGTAAAGAGGTGAGACATATAGAAGCGCAGCAGATTGAAAACCTGTTTGCCGGAAATATCCGGAATCTTTTAATGGATGCGAAGCTGGATTATGATAAATTATATGAGATACGCCTTCGTGTAGGGCGTCCGTTGTTTTTAACTTATGACGGAGGAGAGTGTTTTTTGCGAAAACCGGGTCAGGAACAGTATCTGGTGACAACGGAAGATTTGAAAGAAACACTGGAATATGTCACAGGATATTCCCTGTATGCTTATGAGGATGAGATCAGACAGGGATTTATCAGTGTTCAGGGTGGTCACAGAGTAGGTGTGACCGGAAAGGTAGTGCTGGATCGGGGCAGGATCATGGGAATGAAATATATTTCCTGCATCAATGTCCGTCTGGCACATGAGATTCAGGGATGTGCGGATAAGGTGATGCCTTATATCCGTACAGAGAAATGGGTTGCAAATACATTGATCATTTCACCGCCAAGGTGTGGAAAGACTACGCTGCTCAGAGATATTATCAGGCAGCTCAGTAATGGATGGGCCAATACCCAGGGTCTGACAATAGGTGTGGTGGACGAGAGAAGTGAGCTGGCAGGCTGTTATCAGGGAATTCCTCAGAATGATCTGGGAATGCGTACAGATGTGCTGGACTGCTGTCCGAAATCAGAAGGTATGCAGATGCTGGTACGTTCCATGTCACCGGATGTGGTTGCAGTGGACGAGTTAGGCTGTGAAGAGGATTTCAAGGCAGTTGACTCAGTGATCCACTGCGGATGTAAGCTGATTGCGACTGCACATGGAAGCTGTCTGGAGGATGTTCTGGATCAGCCATTCTTTTATAAGCTTATGGGCGAGAAAGTATTTGAACGTTATATTATCCTGGACAAAAATGATCAGGCAGGATGTCTGAAAGCTGTATTAGATGAAAATGGAAAAGTATGCTTAGAACAGTAGGATTGTGTGTAATTGTAATTTCCGGTGTCGGTTGCGGTTTTGCCATGAGCAATGAACTTGGCAGACGCAAAAAGATGATGGAAATGATCTTACGGATGATCATCCTCCTAAGAGGAGAAATACGTTATGGAAATAAATCTCTGTACGATGCCTTTACAGGTGCTTCCGGGAAACTGGAAGGGAAGTACAGAGAATTTTTTATACTTACGGCACAGAAAATGAAAGAAAAAACAGGGGATTCCTTTGGGACAATCTTCAGAGAATCGGCCGGAAAGTGTCTGGATCTGGATTGTCTTTCGCAGGAAGAGAGAGACAGATTTTATTCACTGGGAGATCAGCTTGGTTATCTTGGACTGGATATGCAGCTAAAACAGATGGATCTGATGGAAAAGGAAACAGAATATGCGATCAGGGAACTCAGGAAAGATTTTTGTGAAAAAAGAAAATTATACCGCAGTATGGGAATATTGGGCGGAATATTTGTGGCTGTGTTTTTTTGGTGAGCATGTATTTATAATCTGTTTCTTTACTGTGTAGATTACTGTTTTGCTGTATCTGGCAGCAGAAGCCGGAAAGGAGAGACTGTGGAGGTAAGTCTTATTTTTAAAATCGCTGCAGTAGGGATTCTGGTTTCTGTTCTCTGCCAGATCCTGAAACACAGTGGAAGGGATGAACAGGCATTTCTGGTAAGCCTGGCGGGGCTTCTGATGGTGCTGTTCTGGATTGTTCCATATATTTATGAACTGTTTGAAAGTATTCAGCAGTTGTTTGTGCTGTGATTTCAAATCAACTGTTATGGCAGTTGACAGAACAGAAAGAGGTTTGAATGGCATGGATATTGTGAAAGTTTCAATCATGGGTATCTGCGGAATGATGCTTGGTTTTATTCTAAAAGAAACCAGACCGGAATTTGCTGCACTTGTGACCATGATGACGGGTTTTCTGATTCTTGGTCTTGCAGCAGGAAAAGTTTCTTATCTGTTTGAAACCATGAACAGGCTGAGAGAAAGCTTCCCCATAGACAGCAGTTATCTCACAGTTCTGGTTAAGATTATCGGGATCACATATATCGGACAGTTTTCATCTGCAATCTGCAAAGATGCCGGATATCAGATGATCGGAACACAGATCGACCTGTTCTGTAAACTGTCTGTGATGGTTCTGAGTATGCCGGTACTGCTGGCAATTCTGGATACGATTTCGGAGTTTATGATATGAGGCAGGATAAAGAGAGAAGTATCAGGGAACAGGCAGATCTGTGGAAAGGTTACTGGTGTATACTGGCATGTATACTCTTGGTAGGAAGAGTGTCATATCTTACATTCTTTCAGAATCATATAGTATCCGTATATGCCGCTGCGCAGACAGAACAGAAAGAAGATTCTTCAGTACAGATCCTGCAGGAGAATCTAATGGAAGAGATACAGATTGATGATGTGCAGAAAATGTTGGATGAGATTATGGATGACCATGTTTTTTCTGTCAGGAAAGCACTGATGAATATCATAAACGGGGAGGAGCCTGTTTCAAAAGAGACTGTACGGAGCTTTTTGTATAGTCTCTTTTTTTCGGATATAGAGAATGAAAAAGGATTAATACTGAAACTTTTACTTGTGATTTTTATTGCAGCGGTGCTGGCGGAGTTTGCTGATGTTTTCGGAAACGGACAGGCTGGCAGTATCAGCTTTTATATTGTCTATCTTGCGCTGTTTACAATGCTTATGGAGAATTTCTCAAGGCTTGGAAGTACGCTTACAAACTGGCTTCTTGGACTGACGGATTTCATGAAAGTTCTGTCTCCGGCTTATTTTATGACAGTGGCTGCATCAACCGGATCATCAACGGCTGCTGCATTTTATGAAGGGATTTTGCTGATGATCTGGGCGGTTCAGTGGCTTCTTGCAAATCTGTTTCTGCCTGCTGTAAACCTGAGTTTGCTTCTGAAAATGGTTAATTATTTGTCAAAAGAGGAGATGCTTACAAAAATGGCAGAACTTTTGGATGTAGCTGTAAACTGGGGGTTGAAAACTCTTCTGGGAGCTATTGTTGGTCTGCAGATTGTGCGGAATATGGTGAGCCCGGTGATGGATGCCATGAAGCGTTCTGCTGTTGGCAAGGCAGCGAGTGCGATTCCCGGCATTGGAAATGCAGTGACCGCTGTAACAGAATTAGTGCTGACCAGTGCAGTGATGGTGCGAAACAGTTTTGGCGCAGTAATCGTGATCCTTCTGTTGCTGATTGGAGCAGGACCGATTATCCATTATGGAAGTCTTTCTCTGGTTTATCGTTTTCTGGCTGCGATTGCACAGCCAATTTCTGACAAAAGAGTTGTGGGAGCCCTGAGTACAATGGGGGAGGGATGTGCAATGCTTTTAAAGCTTTTGCTGACAGCAGAAGTACTTTGCATGCTGACATTCCTGATAGTTGTAGTTTCTGTATCCTGATGAACTGACAGAAAGATTGCCGGAGGAAACATATGAAAGAAGAGCTGTATTTATGGATTCGGAATCTGGCAGTATTTTATATCTTTTTCACTGCGGTTCTGAATCTGATACCTGACCAGAAGTATGAGAAATATGTACGCTTTTTTATGGGCCTGCTGCTGATTTTTATGATGAGTACCCCGATATTTTCCATTCTTGGAAAAGGTTCGGAACTGACGGAAAGTTTTCTGGATAATTTTTCTGAAGAAAACAGAGAGAAAGAACTCCGGGAATTTCAGAATATTCAGAAAGTCTATCTGGAAAAAGGTTACGAACTGGAACTGGAACAGAAAATCCGGGAAACTCTGGAAAAAAGAGGCATAGAAGTATATAAGGTGAAAGTAAATATAGAAGGGGAGGAGACGCAGGCAAACCTTGTACTGAAGACAGAAATTTCTCAGGAGGAGAGAAAGGAGCTTAAAGATGCGCTGGTGGAAGAGTGGGGACTTAAAGAAAACAGAATTTGTATCCAGATTGTCCGAAATGAATCCGGCAAAATGGGGAATCCTGTTGCTCATCGGAGTACTTCTGGCAGTAGCGGCGATGCCTGTATCCAGTAAGCAGCAAAAGAAAAATACGGCAGGAGAGCAGAGTGAAGATATGCAAAAAAATGTTCTGGAAGAGAAACTTGAAGCATTTCTTGAAAATACGGAAGGGGTGGGAAAGGTACAGGTTATCCTGATGACAGATGAGAAGAAAGACAGGCAGAGCTTCTATAATTCAGAAACCATACAGGTGACCGGTGTTCTGATTTCTGCGGAAGGTGGAGGAAATCCTGTAGTGGTCCAAAATATTCAGGAGGCGGTCATGGCATTATTTCAGGTGGATGCTCATAGAATTAGAATAATGAAAATGAAATGAGGAGATAAATGTGAAAAAAGTCATCGGAAAAAATCAGGTCATTATTACATCGCTGGCAATTCTGATTGCAGTGGCAGGATATCTGAACTTTGCAGATGTAGATCTTGGATTCAGGGATAAGGAGGCAAGTACGGACAGCAGCAGTATCCTTGAAGATGCAGGATATGATCTTACAGATGAAACTGCTCTTCTGGATGAAAATCAGGCAGATGGAGGTCTGACTGATAACAGTCTTACAGACAGTCAGGAAACGGATACTCCCGGGGAGGCTGTGTTTACGGGTTCTACAGGATTTGCCGCACAGGCAAAGATCAGCAGAGAACAGGTGCGCTCACAGAACAAGGCAGATCTGCAGGACATTATCAATAATGAAGAAATTGATGATGAAGAGAAGCAGGAGGCAATACATACGATGGTCTCGATGACAGACCTTTCAGAAAAAGAAGCGGCAGCAGAGCTTTTGCTGGAGGCGAAGGGCTTTAAGAATGTAGTTGTAAATCTTACCGGAGAAACTGCGGATGTTGTGATCCCTGAAGCAGAACTTTCTGATGCACAGAGAGCACAGATTGAAGATATTGTAAAAAGGAAAACAGGAATTGCGCCAGAAAATATTGTGATCACCCCACTGAAGGAGAGTGAAGATGCAGAAGATACAACACAGACAGATGAAACATCAGCAGATACTTCGTATGAGGAAGACAGCGAAACATCAGCACAGCCATATGAGGATACCGCAATCGATACAACTGATATTTATGACTGATATTTTGATATGAATATGCGAACATATATCTTGACAGAAAAGAGGTGCATATACTAGAATAGGAATGCTGTAAAAAAATAGAAAACGTAACTGATACCGGCTGTTGCCGGTGTTTTATGCAAACAATTATAAGAAAGCGCAACAGGAGGCTGAACGTGTCTAAGTATACGAATGAAATAGAAAAAAGAAGAACATTTGCCATTATTTCCCATCCGGATGCAGGTAAAACTACACTGACTGAGAAATTCCTGCTGTATGGCGGAGCAATCAATCTTGCCGGAAGTGTTAAAGGTAAGGCAACAGCCCGCCATGCAGTGTCAGACTGGATGGAGATCGAAAAAGAGAGAGGTATTTCCGTTACTTCCTCTGTTCTGCAGTTTCATTATGATGGTTACTGCATTAATATTCTGGATACACCGGGACATCAGGATTTCTCGGAGGATACTTACCGTACACTGATGGCAGCAGATTCTGCAGTCATGGTAATCGACGGTTCCAAGGGTGTGGAGGCACAGACCAGAAAACTGTTCAAGGTCTGCGTAATGCGCCATATCCCGATTTTTACATTTATCAATAAGATGGATCGTGATGCAAACGACACATTTGACCTTCTTGATGAGATTGAGAAAGAACTTGGCATCGCAACCTGCCCGATCAACTGGCCAATCGGTTCCGGTAAGAAATTCCGCGGTGTTTATGACCGTAATACAGAGAAAATACTTACCTTTTCTGATACACAGAAAGGTACCAAAGAAGGTGTGATCGAGGAAATCCCGTTAAGTGACAGCCGGGCAGATGAGATTATGGATCCGGAGCAGAAAGCACAGCTTCTGGATGAGATTGAGCTTCTGGACGGCGCAAGTGCAGATTTTGACCAGGAGCTGGTAAGCAAAGGTAAGCTGACACCTGTATTCTTCGGATCTGCGCTGACAAACTTCGGTGTGGAAACATTTCTGGAACATTTCCTGAAGATGACAACATCACCGCTTCCGAGAGTGTCTGATATTGGGGAAATTGACCCCATGGATGATGATTTCTCAGCGTTTGTATTTAAAATCCAGGCAAACATGAACAAGGCACACAGAGATAGAATCGCATTTATGAGAATCTGTTCCGGTAAATTTGACGCTTCCCAGGAAGTATATCATGTGCAGGGTGATAAAAAGATGCGTCTGCTTCAGCCGCAGCAGATGATGGCAGAATCCCGCCATGTGGTAGATGAGGCATATGCCGGAGATATTATCGGTGTTTTTGACCCGGGTATCTTTTCCATCGGAGATACAATTTGTGCACCCGGTAAAAAGTTTGCATTCGAAGGTATTCCTACATTTGCACCGGAACATTTTGCGAGAGTCCGTCAGATTGATACTATGAAGAGAAAACAGTTTGTTAAAGGTATCAATCAGATCGCGCAGGAAGGTGCTATTCAGATTTTTCAGGAGTTTAATACCGGTATGGAAGAAATTATTGTAGGTGTTGTAGGTGTCCTGCAGTTTGATGTTCTGAAATATCGTCTGGAAAATGAATATAATGTAGATATCCGTCTGGAAACACTTCCATATGAACATATTCGCTGGATTGCAAATAAAGAAGAAGTAAAAGTGGATAAGATCATTGGAACCTCTGATATGAAAAAAGTTACTGATCTTAAGGGAAATCCGCTGCTCCTCTTTGTAAATTCCTGGAGTGTGGGTATGACAGAGGACAGAAATCCTGGCTTAATATTAACGGAATTCAGTAAATAACCCTTTTCATTTATCTGTCGATTTGGTATAATGAACAAAGATTAAAGAATCCCTCAGGAGGTTTTCAGATGGCAGAGAAAAGAATAACATATAAAATACAGGATTTAGGAGGCATTGGTGAGGTCCAGATCGCAGATGAAGTGGTCGCTATCATTGCCGGACTTGCTGCTACGGAAGTAAACGGAGTTGCTTCCATGGCAGGCAATATCACAAACGAACTGGTAAGCAAACTTGGAATGAAGAATCTTTCCAGAGGTGTTAAGGTTACTGTACTCGAAGGAGTTGTAACAGTAGACCTGAACCTGAATATCGAATATGGTAAGAACATTCTTGAGACAAGTAAGAAAGTTCAGGAGAAAGTAAAATCATCCATAGAGAATATGACAGGTCTTGAGGTTGCAGATGTTAATATTCATATTGCCAGTGTAGATATGGAGAACGAAAAAGGAAAGTAACCCTTTCCTTTTTTGTGTACTTAAGAGATATTTAGAAAGGAAAGCTGTTTATACAGCAAAAATTATGCGAAGAAGAGAGCAGAGAGAACATATTTTTAAATTACTGTTCATGACAGAATTTAATTCAGAGGAAGAGATGAGTGAGCAGCTTTCACTTTATTTTGATACTCTGGAGGAACTTTCAGAGAAAGATCAGGAGTATATGAGCCGGAAATACCGCCATGTACTTGAAAAATTAGACGAGATCGATGCACTGTTAAATGAGACAAGCAATGGCTGGAAGACAAAGAGAATGAGCCGCGTTGACCTGACTGCCCTGCGTCTGGCAGTGTATGAACTGAAATATGACAAAGATGTACCTACAGGTGTAGCTATCAATGAGGCGGTAGAGCTTGCCAAACGTTTTGGCGGTGAGACTTCCGGTTCCTTTGTAAACGGTATCCTTGGCAAGATTGCTAACAGTGAAAGCGAAGAAAAATCAGAATGAAAAACACATATTCTGTAGGTCAGGTAAACCGTTATATCAAAAATATGTTTACCCAGGATTATTTACTGCAGAAGATTTATGTAAAAGGCGAGGTGTCCAATTGTAAATATCATACAAGCGGACACATCTATTTTTCCCTGAAAGATGAGACAGGAACATTGAATTGTGTGATGTTTGCCGGACACAGACGGGGACTTGCATTTGCCATGAAAAATGGCGATAAGGTGATCGTTGGCGGGAGTGTGGATGTATATGAACGCGACGGCCGCTATCAGATGTATGCAAAGGAGATTACCCTGGAAGGTGCAGGAATTCTGTATGAGAGATATCTTGCATTGAAGCAGGAACTGGAAGATATGGGAATGTTTGCACAGGAGTACAAACAGCCCATTCCGAGATTTATCAGACGTCTGGGTGTGGTAACTGCACCGACAGGTGCGGCTGTTCAGGATATCCGCAATATTTCCTATCGAAGAAATCCCTATTTACAGATTATTTTATATCCGGCTCTTGTACAGGGGGCGGGTGCGGCAGAAAGTATTGTAAAAGGAATACAGATGCTTGATAAGACAGATGTGGATGTGATTATTGTGGGAAGAGGCGGTGGCTCTATTGAAGATCTCTGGGCGTTTAATGAAGAAATCGTGGCCAGAGCTATTTTTGAGTGCAGTACACCCATTATTTCCGCAGTAGGTCATGAAACGGATTTTACAATTGCTGATTTCGCTGCTGATCTGCGAGCTCCTACTCCTTCTGCTGCGGCAGAGCTTGCGGTGGATGATTACAGAAGTGTGATTGAAGCAGTCAGTATTTACAGGCAGCGGTTATATCGTGCAATGAGTGGTAAAACGGATCTGTACCGCAGCAGACTGGAGCATTTTCAGACAAAATTTGCTTATCTGAGTCCGGAGAACAGGCTGCGGGAGCAGAGACAGCGTCTGGCAGATCTGGAGAATGCTGTACAAAATGGAATGAACAGGAAACTTCAGGATGAGAGACACAGATTGTCTGTTTATCTGGAACGTTTTGCAGGACTTTCCCCTTTAAAGAAACTGAATCAGGGATATTCTTATGTGGCAGATAAATATAAAAAGACATTGACAAGTGTAGAACAGGTACAAAATGGGGATACCATTTATATATCTGTGACAGACGGTACGATAGAAGCAGATGTTACAGGTACGGTGAAGGAGGAGAGAATCTATGGCGAAGAAAGAAAACTGTGAGCAGTTACAGGAGGAGAAATCTCTGGAAGAGATGTTTGCAGAACTGGATCTGCTGGCTGAAAAACTGGAAAACAGAGACACATCGCTGGAGGACTCTTTTATACTGTACAGACAGGGCATGGAACTTTTGAAACTTTGCAGCGGGAAGCTGGATACAGTGGAGAAGAAAATGCTGCAGCTTAATGAGGATGGTACATTTAGTGAATTTTCAAGATGAATTAGCAAAGAGAACGGAAGAAACAGAGAAAGTGATCAGAAGCTTTCTGCCTGCAGAGGCGGGATTCGCCGGAACAATGGCTCAGGCTATGAATTACAGTATGCTGGCAGGAGGCAAGCGCCTTCGGCCAATGTTGATCCGGGAGACATATCGCCTGTTTGATGGTAAGGAAGAAGTTGTAAAACCGTTTATGGCAGGAATGGAGATGATCCATACTCATTCCCTGATCCATGACGATCTTCCTGCACTTGATGATGATGATTACAGGCGCGGCAGACTGACTACACATAAGGTATATGGGGAAGCCATGGGGGTGTTAAGCGGTGTTGCGCTGCTTAATTACGCATACGAAACCATGTTTCAGGCATTTGCCCTGACAAAAGAGCAGGATCGGGTAATCCATGCGTTGAGAGTGGTCTCACAGAAAACAGGCATTCATGGAATGCTTGGAGGACAAAGTGTTGATGTGGAAAATGACGGAAAGCCCCTTGAAAAAGAGATGCTTGACTATATTTACAGAAATAAGACGTCAGCATTGATAGAAGCCTCCATGATGACAGGCGCAATTCTTGCAGGAGCAAATGAGCAGGAAGTATCTGCAGTGGAGAAAGCTGCCGGAAATATAGGACTGGCTTTCCAGATTCAGGATGATATTCTGGATGTGACCAGCACTGCAGAAGAACTGGGAAAACCTGTACACAGTGATGAGAAGAATAATAAAGTTACTTATGTGACTCTTTTTGGAACAGAGAAGGCTGCTGAACAGGTGGAAGAACTCTCAGAAAAGGCAATCGATCTGCTGAAGAGTCTGAATAAAAATAACGAGTTTCTGTATTTGTTAATTGAAAAATTAATAAACCGCAGAAAATAAAGGAAGGATACAAATGATTCTGGAAAAGATTAAGAAACCCAATGATATCCATAAGATACCATTGGAAGATTTCGAGCCTCTGGCAGCGGAGATCAGGGACTTTTTAATCCGGTCAGTAAGTCAGACAGGCGGACATCTTGCTTCAAATCTGGGAGTAGTGGAACTGACTCTGGCTCTTCATAATGTGCTGGATTTTCCGGAAGACAAACTAATCTGGGATGTAGGACATCAGGCATATACACATAAGATTCTTACCGGAAGAAAAGATGAATTTAAGAATCTGCGACAGGAAGGTGGATTAAGCGGTTTTCCTAAGAGAAGTGAGAGCCCCTGTGATGCATATGATGCAGGACACAGTTCCAATTCAATTTCGGCAGGACTGGGATATGTGCATGCCAGAGATATTCTGGGACAGAAGCATCATGTGGTTTCTGTGATAGGAGATGGTGCTCTCACCGGAGGAATGGCGTATGAGGCATTAAATAATGCTGCAGAGTTAAAGACAAATTTTATTATTATCATAAATGACAATAATATGTCCATTTCCAGAAATGTAGGAGGCATGTCCACTTATCTGAGTGCACTAAGAACTGCAGAAGCTTATACAGGAATGAAGATGGGTGTGACAAAGGCACTGAAGAAGGTTCCGAAGGTAGGGACTGCTCTGGTAGATACTATGAGAAAAACCAAAAGCAGTGTCAAGCAGCTTTTTATTCCGGGAATGCTGTTTGAAAATATGGGACTGACATATCTGGGACCTGTTGATGGTCATAATATGCGTCAGATGATGAAACTCTTTAATGAAGCAAAACGGGTAGAGGGACCGGTAGTTGTTCATGTCCTGACAAAGAAAGGCAGAGGATACGAACCTGCAAGTGCCTATCCGGACAGGTTTCATGGAACAGGTCCTTTTGATATTAAAACAGGCCGGGTACTTCAGAAGAAAACAGTGCCGGGTTATACAGATGTTTTTTCCAAAGCACTGGTCTCTCTTGGTGAGAAAAATAAAAAACTGACAGCTATTACCGCAGCCATGCCGGATGGAACCGGACTTGTGGAATTTTCCAGGAGATTTCCGGACAGATTTTTTGATGTGGGAATCGCAGAGGAACATGCGGTGAGTTTTGCGGCGGGTCTGGCTCTTGGCGGCCTGGTTCCTGTTGTTGCCATCTATTCATCTTTTCTGCAGCGTGCTGTAGATCAGATCCTGCATGATGTATGTATGCAGAAGCTTCATGTGATTTTTGCTGTTGACAGGGCAGGGCTTGTAGGCGCAGACGGGGAGACGCATCAGGGCTGCTTTGATCTGTCTTATTTGTCCATGATGCCGAATATGACTGTTCTGGCACCGAAGAATGACAGAGAACTGGAAGAGATGCTTGCATTTGCGGTAAGCTTTGACGGACCGATTGCAATCCGCTATCCGAGAGGCAGTGCGCATCAGGGGCTTCGGGAATATCAGGCACCTGTGGAATATGGCAGAAGTGAGATTATCCGCAAAGGAAAAAAAATCGCTGTGCTGGGAGTGGGAAGTATGATCCCGTCCTGCATGGAAATCTGTAAAGGACTGAAAGATGACGGCTATGATCCTACTTTTGTAAATGCCAGATTTGTGAAACCACTGGATGTGGATCTTCTTGATGAACTGGCAAAGGATCACAGTCTGTTTGTGACAGTAGAAGAGAATGTGAAAAACGGCGGATACGGAGAGCATGTGTCTGCTTATATGGAAGCCTGTCATCCGGAAATAAGAGTGTTGTCGGCAGCTGTCTGGGATCGTTTCGTACCCCAGGGAAATGTAGAAAGCCTGCGCAGCCGGATTGGACTTGGAGTGGAAGACATCAGACAGGCAATAGAAGATAGTGAGGAATTAAGAGAGTAATGAAGAAACGTTTGGATATGCTTATGATGGAACGTGCCCTTGCACCATCCCGCGAGAAAGCAAAGGCATTCATCATGGCAGGCGATGTATATGTTGATGGTCAGAAAGAAGATAAGGCGGGAACCATGTTCCCGGAGACTGTAAAGATTGAGGTCAGAGGAAACACTCTTCCGTATGTAAGCCGTGGTGGGCTGAAACTTGAAAAAGCTATGAAAAACTTTGATGTCACATTGGATAGTAAGGTCTGTATGGATGTAGGTGCGTCCACCGGAGGGTTTACAGATTGTATGTTACAGAACGGGGCAGTAAAAGTTTATTCCATTGATGTAGGATATGGACAGCTTGACTGGAAGCTTCGTAATGATCCGCGTGTAGTCTGTATGGAGAAAACCAATATCCGCTATGTGGTACCGGAGGATTTGGGAGAACCGGCAGATTTTTCATCAATTGATGTGTCCTTTATTTCTCTTACAAAAGTACTGCTTCCTGTAAGAAATCTCCTTACAGATGAGGGTGAGATCGTATGTCTGATCAAGCCGCAGTTTGAGGCGGGGAGAGAGAAAGTCGGAAAGAAGGGGGTTGTAAGAGATCCTGCTGTTCATCAGGAAGTGATCGAAAAAGTGCGCGATTATGCCATGAGTATTTTTATGGAGCCATGTCATCTTTCTTTTTCGCCAATTAAAGGACCGGAAGGAAATATCGAATATCTTCTTCATCTGAAAAAACATCCGGAAGGTACCGGGGTTACCGACAGCCTGAAGGTATCTGTAGAAGCTGTTGTGGCAGAGGCTCATGGACAGTTGGATTAAAAAGGCTGAGTCAGGAAGAAACTATGGACAGGTTTTATATTATTACAAACAGTGACAAGGATAAAAAACTTGAAATCACAGAAAAAATCGCAGATTATCTGAAAACACATCACAAAAACTGTGAAGTACAGCAGGCAGAAAGGAAACATGAGGGTTCCTTTCATTATACAGATCCTGATAAGGTTCCGGACGATACACAGTGTATTATTGTTCTGGGAGGAGATGGCACACTTCTTCAGGCAGCAAGGGATGTGGTGCATAAGGAAATTCCTCTTCTTGGAATCAATCTGGGAAATCTGGGTTTTCTTGCAGAAGTGAATCAGACCTCTCTGTACAGTGCTCTGGATCAGCTGATGGCGGATGATTACGAGGTAGAAGAACGCATGATGCTGGAAGGAAGGGTGTACCGCGGCAGAAAACTGATCGGACAGGATATTGCATTGAATGACATTGTGATCGGCAGAGACGGTCATCTCCGCGTGGTCCGGTTTAAGAATTATGTAAATGATGTTTATCTTAACTCTTATAATGCTGATGGAATTATTATTTCAACACCTACCGGATCTACCGGATACAGTCTGTCAGCGGGAGGACCTATTGTATCGCCCAATGCCGCCATGACGATCATGACTCCCATAGCACCACACACGCTGAATACAAGAAGCATTATTTTTCCTGCGCAGGATGTGATCACTGTAGAGATAGGAAAAGGAAGACACTGTGACTGTGAAAAGGGAATCGCATCTTTTGACGGAGATACATTTATCCCCATGGTCACCGGTGACTGCATTCAGATCCGGCAGGCAGATGTAAAGACAAAGATTCTGAAGCTGAACCATTTAAGTTTTGTTGAGGTATTGCGCCGGAAGATGAGAGACAGCTGATCAGCAGGAGGAAATAAGGTGAAAGTTGCGAGACATGAGAAAATTATTGAACTGATTCATCAGTATGATATTGATACACAGGAAGAGCTGGCCTCCAGACTTAATGAGGCAGGATTTAAGGTGACACAGGCGACTGTATCCAGAGATATTCGTGCTCTCAAGCTGACAAAAGTGGCAGGAAAGGACGGAAAGTCCCGTTATGCAATTATTAATAATGAATCAGGAAGTCTTGGAGAAAAATATACAAGAGTATTGGAAGATACCCTGCTTTCTATTGATGTGGGACAGAATATCATTGTGATCAAAACCGTTTCCGGAATGGCCATGGGCGTGGCAGCAGCCCTGGATGCGTTGAAATGGCCGGAAATACTGGGATGTATTGCAGGTGATGACACTATTATGTGTGCTGCAAAGACTGCAGACATGGCACTGGGAGCAGCAGAGAAACTGAGAAGTTTTGTCAGATTGAATAAGTGATTCCACGAGTAACTGCTCAATACCTTTGCAGTTACAATCCTGAACTTTTAACATTACAAATGACTTGATTATGGAGGCAATAAATGTTAGCTCATCTGCATGTGAAAAATCTTGCATTGATAGAAGAAATAGAAGTAGAATTTGGTCCCGGACTGAATATCCTGACCGGTGAGACCGGAGCAGGTAAATCTATCCTTCTGGGGTCTATGCAGCTGATCTTGGGTGCAAAAACTTCTAAAAATATGATAAGGGAAAATGCATCCTATGCACTTGTGGAGCTGCTTTTTCAGGTAGAAAACGAGAAAGCGCTGGAGACACTGAAAGCACTGGATATCTGTCCGGAAGATGGACAGGTACTTCTGTCCAGAAAAATCATGGATGGAAGAAGCATCAACAAGATTAATGGAGAGACAAGTACTGTAGGTCAGATGAAGGCCGCTGCTGCATGCCTTTTGGATATCCATGGACAGCACGAGCATCAGTCACTTCTGTATCAGGATAAGCAGCTTGCAATCCTGGATGCATATGGAAAAGAAAAAATCCTTCCTGCAAAGGAGAAAGTATCTCTGGCATACAAAGAATACAGCAAATGCAAAACAGAACTTGGTTCCATGAATATGAATGAGGAGCAGAGGAATCGTGAGCTGGCTTTTCTGGAGTTTGAGATCAAAGAAATCGAGAAAGCAAATCTGCAGCCGGGAGAGGATGAGGAACTGGAAGCCCGGTACAGAAAAATGAGCAATGCAAAACTCATCGTTGACTCCCTACAGCTTGTACATAATCTCACAGGCTATGAAAGCAAGGAAGGCGCCGGAGAGACTGTCGGAGAGGCATTAAAGGAATTCTCTCATGTAACACAGTATGATCCGGAGCTTACACCTCTTGCAGAGACACTTACTTCTGTAGACGGTCTTCTGAATGATTTTAACAGAGAATTATCCGCTTATCTGGACGAGCTGACCTTTGATGAAGGAGAGTTTTATGAGACAGAGAGAAGACTGGATCTGATCAATGGACTGAAGGCAAAATATGGACGTACCATTGAGGAAATTTTCACATATCGCAAACTTCAGGAAGAAAAACTGGAAAAATTACATAAATATGAAGAAAATTTACAGGAATTAAAGGAGCATCTCAGAGAACTGGAAAATATTCTTGAGAAAAAGTCGGATGAATTAGCAAAAATCCGTAAAGAATACAGTAAACAGCTTGAGCAGAAGATTATTCAGGGATTGAAGGATTTAAACTTCCTGGATGTGAATTTTGCCATTGATTTCCGGAAAAAGAAAAACTACACAGATAATGGAACCGATGATATCCAGTATCTCATTTCTACAAATCCCGGAGAAACTCTGAAGCCACTGGGACAGATCGTATCCGGCGGTGAGTTGTCTCGAATCATGCTTGCATTAAAGGCAATCCTTGCAGACAGAGATGAGATTGAGACATTGATCTTCGATGAGATCGATACTGGTATCAGTGGAAGAACTGCACAGAAAGTCTCTGAAAAGATGGCAGTGATCGGACAGCATCATCAGGTACTCTGCATCACGCATCTGCCGCAGATTGCAGCTATGGCAGACAGTCATTTTGAAATTGAAAAACATCTGCAGGGAACTGAGACTATTACCCAGATCCATGTGCTTAAAGAACATGATTCCATCCGCGAACTGGCAAGACTGTTAGGTGGTGCAGAAATTACACCTGCAGTTCTTGAGAATGCGAAAGAGATGAAAGAATTGGCACAGAAACAAAAAAATACAAGATTTAAATAAAATAATTGACCACATACTAAGAGAGGATAATCTTTGTGACGGATTGTTCTCTCTTATTTTTGTACCTTTCGGGTTTACTGTGATGGGAAGTGTTTTATGGCAATTTCACAGTTACAGAATTTCATAAATACAGAATGAAAGGATGTGCATAACAATGAACAAAAGAAAATACAGACTTTTTGTCATCTGTTGTCTTGTGCTGGATCTGTTGGTGATGCTGATATCAGGTTACAGATATCTGGACAGAAAGATACCTGACGAAATTCAGATTTCCAGAGGCAAAAAAACAGAAGATGTCACAGAAGTTTTGTCAACACCGTTTGTTACATTTGAAGAAGCAGTTACTGTTTCGCAGGATGGAGGCTATATTCTGCCCTGTAAACTTTTGGGTTATATTCCATTTAAAGAAATAAAAGTGACACCTGCAGATGATCAGGAAATTTATGTCAGCGGAAGCACCATAGGAATTTATATGCAAACAGAAGGTGTTCTGGTGATTGACACCGGTGAAATTCAGAATCGGAATGGTGAGACAGAGGAGCCTGCGAGAAATATTATCAGACAGGGAGATTACATTATCTCATTTAACGGAGAAAAAATCTCTACAAAAAGAGAACTGATAGATGACATCTCAGAACTTGATGGCAGCGAAGTTACACTGGGGATAAGCCGCAAAGGAGAGAGTATTCCTGTATCTGTAACTCCTGTAAAAGACAAAAAAGGAGACTATAAACTTGGAATCTGGGTAAGAGATGATACTCAGGGGATAGGAACACTTACCTACGTAGATCAGAATGGTAATTATGGTGCCCTTGGCCATGGAATCAGTGATATAGACACTGCCCAGCTTCTGAATATCCGAAACGGAGCTTTGTATAAAGCCCGGATTCTTGCGATTAACAAAGGAAGTAAAGGCAATCCCGGCGAACTTGCAGGATATATCTGCTATGATGACAGAAATATTCTTGGAACTATCGAAGCAAACAGCAGAAACGGAATTTATGGTCAGTTCACAGGGATTGCAGATGATGCGATCACTTTAAAGAAAATGCCGGCTGCGTATAAGCAGGAAGTGAAGATTGGAACAGCCACAATTCTCTGCAGTACAGATGGCGAGGTAAAAGAATATGATGCAGAGATCAGAAAAATAGATTTGAATCATGAAGATACCAACAAAAGTTTTGTGATAAAGGTGACAGATAAAGAACTTCTGGAAGCTACAGGAGGGATTGTACAGGGGCTCAGCGGAAGCCCGGTTATCCAGAATGGAAAAATCATTGGTGCGGTAACTCATGTATTTGTTCAGGATGCTTCCAGCGGATATGGAATCTTTATTGAAAATATGCTGAAAAATACAGAAAGACTTTTTTAATGGATGATCAGGATTATGAAACAAAAATCTGATTATTGTCGAAATATATCAGATGCCTGTGAAAAATGAAAATAAAGAAAAAAGAATCACCAAAGCTGTCGACATAAAATAGGACAAATTTCCCTCTGTGTCTTGATTTTTCCGTAAGCATTCCTCTATAATATGTGATGAACCGAAAAAGAAAAGAGATTTATTGAAAAATGGGGGAGGAGTGAAATTTATGGAAAAATTAAATGTGGCAATTGCAGATGATAATGAGAAAATGGTGGAAGTACTTGGTCAGATAATAGAAGAAGACAAAGATCTGGAACTTGTGGGAAAAGCGCATAACGGAGAAGAAATCTGTAATATTATACGTGAAAAGGAACCGGACGTTGTGGTTCTGGATATTATTATGCCGAAAATGGACGGACTGGCAGTAATGGAGAAATTTGCCAATGACAAAAGTCTCAAAAAGATCCCATCATTTATCGTAGTTTCGGCAGTCGGTCAGGAACGTATTACAGAAAATGCATTTAACTTAGGGGCAGATTATTATATCCTGAAGCCTTTCGATAATCAGATGCTGCTTAATCGTATCAAACATGTGCGCAGAGCCGGCGAGAGAAGAATACGTCAGATCGGGCGGCAGCCTGAAAGGACAGAAGACAATCCGGTACCTGTGAGAAATCTGGAAACAGACGTGACAAATATCATTCATGAGATTGGAGTGCCTGCACATATTAAAGGATATCAGTATCTGCGTGACGCCATCATCCTGTCAGTTAATGACATGGAGATGCTCAATTCCATTACCAAGATACTGTATCCTACGATTGCAAAGAAACATCAGACAACAGCCAGCAGAGTGGAACGGGCTATCAGACACGCCATTGAAGTTGCCTGGAGCAGAGGAAAAATGGACACAATAGATGAATTATTCGGTTACACAGTCAGTACAGGAAAAGGAAAACCCACAAATTCAGAATTTATTGCTCTGATTGCAGATAAAATCAGACTGGAATATAAAAATCGCTCTTTCCAATAGTCATAGTTTGGAGTATAATTATTCAATAAAGGCTACCAAGGAGGGTTTTTCGCATGAAAAATATTTTATTTGCAACATCTGAAGCTGTACCATTTATCAAAACAGGAGGTCTGGCAGATGTAGCTGGCTCATTGCCGAAATATTTTGATAAACGATATTTTGATATTCGTGTGATCTTACCGAAATATGCCTGTATGAAACAGGAATGGAAAGATAAAATGAACTATATCACACATTTCTACATGGATCTTGGATATAAGAACTGCTATGTAGGAATCATGCACATGGAGTACGAAGGAATTCAGTTTTATTTTATTGACAATGAATACTATTTCAGCGGACCCAAACCATATGATGGAGGAACATGGGATCTGGAGAAATTTGCATTCTTCTCCAAAGCTGTACTGTCAGTTCTTCCGGTTATCGGATTCAGACCGGATATTATACACTGTCATGACTGGCAGACCGGACTTGTTCCCGTATATCTGCACGACAGCTTCCAGCAGAATGAATTTTTCTGGAATATCAAGACGATCATGACAATACATAACCTTAAATTCCAGGGTGTATGGGATGTACAGACAATCAAGAATATCACAGGACTGTCCGATTATTATTTTACAGCAGACAAACTGGAAGCATATAAAGATGCCAACTATCTGAAGGGCGGTATTGTGTTTGCAGATGCAGTCACTACTGTAAGCAATACTTATGCAGAGGAAATCAAGACGCCGTTCTATGGAGAAAAACTGGACGGTCTGATGTGTGCGCGTGCAAACAGCCTGCGTGGAATTGTAAATGGTATTGATTACAATGAATTCAATCCTGAAACAGATCCATATATCACAAAGACTTATAATGCAACAACTTTCAGAAAAGAGAAAGTTAAGAACAAACTTCAGCTGCAGAGAGATCTTGGATTGCAGGAAGATCCGAAGACGATGATGATAGGTATTGTATCACGACTGACAGATCAGAAAGGGTTTGATCTGATCGCATATGTGATGGATGAGCTTTGCCAGGATGCTATCCAGCTTGTAATTCTTGGAACCGGTGATGAACGTTATGAGAATATGTTCCGTCACTTTGACTGGAAATATCATGGAAAGGTATCTGCTCAGATCTATTATGATGAGAAAATGTCTCACCGTATCTATGCATCAGCAGATGCGTTCCTGATGCCGTCCTTATTTGAGCCATGTGGTTTGAGTCAGCTGATGAGTCTCCGTTACGGAACACTTCCGATCGTCAGAGAAACAGGTGGACTGAAGGATACGGTCGTACCTTATAATGAATATGAGGGAACCGGAAACGGATTTTCTTTCAGAAACTACAATGCGCATGAGATGCTTGCAACAGTGCGCAATGCGGAAAGAATCTATTATGATAAGAAACGTGAATGGAATAAAATGGTTGATCGTGCTATGGCAGCTGATTTCTCATGGGGTAATTCCGCACGTCAGTATGAAGAAATGTACAACTGGCTGATTGGTGATAAATAGAAACAGAGAGAAATATTAAAAACTACGAAAGAGCAGGGAATGTAAAAAAAGCACATTCCCTGCTTTTACTGTTATGTTGTTACTGTTTACACACCATTATCCCGCGAGGTGTTTTGGCATGAATATGCCAAAATCCCGAGACATACAAGCCGAAATTCCATTGCCGCAGGCAATCTGAAATGAATTTTGGCTACGTTACTGTGAACAGAGTGAAAACAGTGACGTTATGATGAATGAAAAGGTTATTCAGGCAGAATAAAAAGCTTGACATTTGACAGGAAGTATAATACTATAATGAATAGAAAACGAACATAAGTTCTTGAAGGACTGAAGGAGATTAAAATAAATGATAAATGAAGAAAAGCAGAAAGCACTGGAAGCAGCGCTTGGACAGATTGAGAAACATTACGGGAAAGGATCAGTCATGAAACTCGGGGAATCCGGAGCAAATATGCAGGTGGAGACAGTCCCTACCGGATCTTTAAGTCTTGATATTGCACTTGGAGTAGGTGGTGTTCCCAAGGGACGTATCATCGAGATTTACGGACCGGAATCCAGCGGTAAGACAACCGTTGCACTTCACATGGTTGCGGAAGTGCAGAAACGAGGAGGGATTGCTGGATTTATTGATGCAGAACATGCTCTGGATCCTGTCTATGCAAAGAATATCGGTGTAGATATCGATAACCTGTACATATCACAACCGGACAATGGAGAACAGGCACTTGAGATCACAGAGACGATGGTGCGTTCCGGAGCTGTGGATATTGTGATAGTTGACTCGGTTGCCGCACTTGTACCGAAGGCGGAGATTGATGGAGATATGGGTGACAGCCATGTAGGTCTTCAGGCCAGACTGATGTCACAGGCTCTCCGTAAACTTACAGCAGTGATCAGTAAATCTAATTGTGTAGTTATCTTTATCAATCAGCTGCGTGAGAAGGTTGGAGTTATGTTTGGAAACCCTGAGACAACGACAGGTGGGCGTGCTCTGAAATTTTATTCATCTATCCGCATGGATGTCCGCAGAGTAGAGACATTGAAACAGGGCGGTGAGATGGTGGGAAACCACACCAGAATCAAAGTTGTGAAGAATAAGGTGGCTCCGCCGTTTAAACAGGCAGAATTTGATATTATGTTCGGAACCGGCATTTCCAAAGAGGGAGATATTCTTGATCTGGCAGCGGAATGCGGAATTGTAAATAAGAGCGGTGCATGGTATGCATATAACGGAGATAAGATCGGACAGGGACGTGAAAATGCGAAGATTTTCCTGAAAGAGCATCCAGATATCTGTGATGAGATTGAGAAGCAAGTCAGAATCCATTATCATCTTCTTCCGGATGAAGAAGGACAAGCCAAAGAGCCGGTGCCGGCAACAGGTGATGCACCGGATGCTTCTGAGGAGTGATCATGGGGAATTCATCTGGAGATCTGAGAGAATTTCTCAGGAATGCAGAGGCTTTAAAGAGACAGACTGTACAGAAACAACAGAAAAATTTAACGGAAGAACCTGAAGAATACAGAGACGCAAGGCGTAAAGCCATGCGTCTCTTAGAACATATGGATCGGACGGAGAAGGGATTGAGAGAGAAATTGCGCCAGGCGGGATTTACCAGTCAGGCGGTTGATCATGCTCTGACATATGTTGAAGCCTATGGATATATAGATGATGAACGATATGCCAGAACTTATATTGCATACAGAATGGATACAAAGAGCCGGCAGAAGATCATCCGGGAACTTATGGGAAAGGGAATAGACAGGAAAACAGCGATAAATGCATGGGAGGAAGAGGTTGCCTTAAATATGCCTGATGAAAAAGAAATCCTTTATCGAACCATAGAAAAGAAATATCCGCCGAATACTGAGCTGGATGAGAAAAAAATGCGTCGGCTCTATGGTTATCTTGTGAGAAGAGGATTTGGATATTCAGACATTGCAGATACTCTTGAGAATATGAATATCAGACTTGTACATACATATTCGGATGAATCATAGTATACTCCATTGTATGTATATTGCAAAATATATTACTGAGAACAGAACGAACAGTAATTAAATATAGGAAAAATATTCAAACAATTATCCTGAAAAACTTGACATAAGTATGAAAAAAAGATAAACTTGTATTGTTGTATTTGTACAATGAAAACTAAATAAGGAGGTGCTCCTGTGACAACAACAATTATTGTTGCAATTGTCGCTGTGGTAGTCGCGCTACTTATTGCAGTTCCTGTTACTTGCAAAGTCGCTGTGAACAATAAAATCCAGAAGGATGCCGAGATTGTTGGGACAGCAGAAGACAAAGCAAGAAGCATCATAGATGAAGCTCTGAAAACAGCTGAGACTAAAAAAAGAGAAGCTTTATTGGAAGTGAAGGAAGAATCTCTCCGTACAAAAAATGAACTGGAGAAAGAAACCAAGGAACGAAGAAACGAACTGCAGAAATATGAAAATCGTGTATTAGCAAAAGAATCCGCGGTTGACAAGAAAGCAGATGCAGTTGAGAAGCGTGAAGCGGAATGCACAGCGAGAGCAGCTGAGGTGCAGAAAAAAGAAAAACGGGTAGAAGAACTTGAGCAAAAAGGAGTACAGGAACTGGAACGAGTTTCAGGTCTGACCTCCGAACAGGCAAAAGAAGAATTACTCAGATCCGTTGAAGATGATGTAAAAGTGGATGTAGCCAGACTTTACAGGGAATTGGAAAGCAGGGCAAAGGAAGAAGCTGGTAAGAAGGCTAAGGAATATGTTGTCAATGCCATCCAGAAATGTGCAGTTGACCATGTAGCTGAAACTACCATTTCGGTTGTTCAGCTTCCGAGCGATGAGATGAAGGGAAGGATTATTGGTCGTGAAGGCCGTAATATCCGTACTCTTGAGACACTTACAGGTGTGGATCTTATTATTGATGATACACCGGAAGCAGTTGTGTTATCTGCTTTTGATCCGATCCGTCGTGAAGTTGCACGTGTAGCTCTTGAGAAGCTGATCGTAGATGGACGTATCCATCCGGCCAGAATCGAAGAGATGGTTGAGAAAGCCCAGAGAGAAGTAGAAGCGCAGATTCGCGAAGATGGTGAGAATGCAGCTATGGACGTTGGAGTTCATGGTATTCATCCTGAATTACTGAAACTTCTTGGACGTATGAAGTTCCGTTCAAGTTATGGACAGAATGCTTTAAGACATTCTATTGAGGTAGCTCAGTTATCCGGAATGCTGGCCGGTGAGGTTGGCGTAGATGTCCGTATGGCTAAGAGAGCAGGTCTTCTTCATGATATTGGTAAATCAATTGACCATGAAGTAGAAGGATCTCATATTCAGATTGGTGTGGATCTCTGTAAGAAGTATAAGGAATCCCAGATTGTTATCAATACGGTCGCATCTCATCATGGTGACTGTGAGCCGGAATCTCTGATCGCATGTATTGTACAGGCTGCAGATGCTATTTCAGCGGCGAGACCTGGTGCAAGAAGAGAAACGCTGGAAACTTATACCAATCGTCTGAAACAACTGGAGGATATTACGAACCAGTTTAAAGGTGTTGATAAATCTTTTGCCATTCAGGCGGGAAGAGAAATACGTGTAATGGTAGTGCCGGAGCATGTTAATGATGCAGATATGGTTCTCCTTGCGCGCGATATTGCGAAACAGATTGAAGCAGAACTTGAATATCCCGGTCAGATTAAAGTCAACGTGATACGTGAAAGCAGAGCGATTGACTATGCGAAATAATATGATTGTTCATTTTATGGACTATCGTGGACAGTTCTTTGCAGATATAAACTGTGCAGATTGTATTTATACAGTCTGTGCAGTTTTTTTATGTTATAGGAAATTACTTCGTAATGTTCCTATAACATAAAAAAGCCCTCCGGACACGATTCTTTCTTGTAAAGACAGGAATACTTCCTGGAATTTCTCAGTAAACTGGTACAGGGTGATAGAATGAAGAAAAACAGAACGGGAACCAAAAAATTTCCTGCGCTTATTTTATTTCTTCTTGGATTTCTGGCCGGAAATCTGATACCGAATATAATCTGGAAGGCAAAATGGCAGCAGAAAACATGGGCATCGGTATATTTTCTGAGTACATTTGCAGGAAAAAATACAGGCAATATTGAATATCTGAAAGAAATATTAAAATACAGAGGTGTTTTTTATCTGTTGAATATAATCTGTGGATTTTCGGTTTTTGGTGCGCCGCTTGCTGTTATAACGCTTCTGGGATCAGGATTGTATGCAGGTATGATAATGACTGTTTCAATACTGGAATTTGGATTTGCAGGCGGGGTGATCGGAATGGGACTTTTGCTGCCGCAATATTTATTTTACATTCCGGTCTGGCTTTATTCTATGGAACAGGAATGGAAGATATCATCAGAAATATGGAGAAACAGAGGTCTGATTTCCGGAGAAGTCAGTATTTATCTTAAAAAAATGTGCATTGCAGCAGTAGGATATTTTCTGGGAATACTTATCGAATGTTATGTGAACCCTCTGATCATTGATATTATTCTGAAATATATAAAAATTTTTTAATGACATATTTACTATATTTAGTATTGGTTGTCATAAAATCTCCGACATATGGTATTTGATGCTGAAAAAGCTTGAAATACAAGGATTTTTCTCGAAAAAAAGGTTTGATTTTATGTAAAATAAACAGTATAATACATATACATTTTATCGGAGAGAGTGCGATTTTCTGCTGATAAACTGCGAAGAGGATTAATTTTCGTCTGATCGCAGGAGATACAGGCAGCGGATATTTTGATTAAAAGGAAACGGGAATATGGACATAGAAATAAGGGAATTTATTACATATCTGCATAATACAAAAAAAACATCGGCAAATACAGAGATCTCATACCAGAGAGATCTGAAAAAAATGGCGGAATTTCTGAAGGAACGGGGAATCAGAAATTATAAAGATGTAAAAGAACTTGAGCTTGAAGGGTATATCAGTTACATGGAACGTGAGAAGTTTGCGTCATCTTCCATTTCCAGAAGCGTTGCTTCTATGAGAGCATTTTTTCAGTATCTGTGGAAGGAAGGCGTGATCGCAGAAGATCCGGCAGATAACCTGAAACCTCCGAAGGTTGAGAAAAGGGCACCTGAGATACTTACCATAGAAGAAGTGGATAAATTACTTCAGCAGCCGAAATTGGATACCCCTAAAGGGATAAGAGATTCAGCAATGCTAGAATTGCTGTATGCAACAGGTATGAGAGTCAGTGAGATGCTTCATCTTCAGATTTTTGATGTCAATCTCCAGTTTGGATATGTGGTCTGTAATGAGAATGGAAAAGAGAGGATTATCCCTATTGGTATTCCATGCAAGAAGGCAATGGAACGGTATCTGCAAACAGCCAGAACTGTTTTTGTGAAAGATGAGAAAGAAACAGCATTATTTACAAATTGTTCAGGGAAAGCGATGAGCCGTCAGGGATTTTGGAAAGTATTAAAGGGATATGCGGATGATGCCGGTATCAAAAGGGATATTGCCCCGCATACATTGAGACATTCTTTTGCTGTGCATATGCTGCAGAATGGTGCGGATATACGAAGCGTTCAGGAAATGCTGGGACATTCCGATATTTCCACTACGCAGGTTTATCTGGGCATGAATATGAATAAAATGCGTGATGTGTATATGAAAACACATCCACGTCATTAAAAACTTATTATTTATGAGGATTGCTATAATGTCAAATGAAAAAGCTTCTATAGTCTGTTTTGAACAGTTTATAGAAGCTTTTTTAACTGAATCAAGTAAGTCCCCTGCTTTAATTGCGAAGAGCAATAAGCAGTGGTGGCTGAATAGTTTTTTCCTGTAATGTCATAACATGTGTTAGTTACAGATAGTGTAATTACAGCGATCCATCTGATCAGAGAGTATGGAATGTTGTTTATAAACAATAACGGATCAACACATCTCAGCAATTGTATACAGAAGACGTTCGGATTCTTCCCATCCAAGACATGGATCGGTAATAGATTTTCCGTAAATATGATCACATCCGATCTTCTGATTTCCCGGTTCAATATAACTCTCGATCATAAGCCCTTTTACCAGAGTATGAAGTTCCGGGTCTATCTGGCGGCTGTGGAGAACCTCTTTTGCAATACGAACCTGCTGGTCATATTGTTTATTAGAATTAGAGTGGTTGGTATCAACGATAACAGCCGGATTTTTAAGGTTTTTCTCCTGATATTTCTCCCAGAGAAGACGAAGATCCTCGTAATGATAGTTCGGGATTGCCTCCCCATGTTTATTTACGGCACCGCGGAGAATTGTATGAGCCAGTTCATTACCTGTTGTTTCTACTTCCCAGCTTCTGTAGATAAAACGATGTCCGCCCTGAGCTGCTACAACGGAATTGAGCATGACTGCAAGATCGCCGCTGGTTGGATTTTTCATACCTGCAGGAACTTCCATGCCGCTGACGGTAAGACGATGCTGCTGGTCTTCCACAGAACGTGCACCTACTGCCACATAAGAAAGCAGGTCAGAAAGGTAACGGTAATTTTCCGGATAAAGCATCTCATCTGCACAGGTCATACCACTGGTCCGGATTGCATGGATATGCATTTTACGGATTGCTACAAGCCCTGCAAGAAGATTTGGCTGTTTCTCGGGATCCGGCTGGTGAACCATACCTTTATAGCCTTCTCCTGTTGTTCTTGGTTTGTTTGTATAAACACGTGGAACAATCAGAACCTTGTCAGCTATTTTCTCCTGAACATTGCGTAATCTGGTAAGATAGTCCAGAACAGCATCTTCATTATCTGCTGAACAAGGACCGATGATTGCAAGGAATTTATCGGACTTTCCGGTAAAAACATCACGCAGTTCTTTATCTCTTGCATCTTTAACAGCCTGAATTTCAGCATCAATGGGATACTGATTACGGATTTCTTCAGGGGTTGGTAATTTTTTGATAAAATCGAATCCCATAGTAATATCTCCTTTGTGTCTATTTGTCTTGCTTTTTTCGGAATTTATTATAAACCATTCCTATCTGAATGTCGATAGCCAAAATATTTTCGGATGACTTTCTGCGATCATATCAAGCGTTACTGTTCACTTCGTTCTCAGTAACGTAGCCAAAATTCATTCCAGATTACCTGCGGCAATGGAATTTTGGCATATCCATGCCAAAACACCTCGCGGGATAGTGGAGTGTGAATAGTAACTATCAAGTCTCTTAATCAATATGCATTATTTACGGGGATTGCTATAGTTGTTTTGCAGTATTTGTAAACTGTGCAGGATGCTGAGCGCCAGTTCGCTGCAGAGAATCCCGTACAGATATCCCCGGATTCCCAGAACAGGGATTGCAAACAGCACGAAACTGATCCGGATGCAGACGCTGATCACACTGTGCAGCAGGCAGATGCCGGATTTTCCAAGGCCGTTGAGTACGCTGGTGAGAGTGGTGTTCAGGTACAGAAAAGGACAGATATAGGACATGGTATGGATATAGATTCCGGCTGTCTGACTGTGAAACAGAAAATTTCCAAGAAATTCTCCAAGAAACAGAAAAAAAACCAAGCAGGATCCGCCTAGCAGCAGACAGTATCGGAAAATCTTGCCGATCACATATTGGATTCGCTTTTGATACCCCAGAGTCTGCAGCTGGGTAATGGAGGGAATCAGCATGGCCGCAGCCGAGTTTGTAAGCGTAGCGGGGAAAAGAATAAGCGGAAGTGCCATCCCTGTAAAGATTCCGTAAACACTCAGGGAATCTTTGGGAGTAAGTCCTGACATTTGCAGCCTTGCAGGTATAAGAATCACTTCAATACTTCCCAGAAGAGTGAGCAGTATTTTATTCATGGTAAGAGGAACGGAAATATGGAGCAATTTTCTGAGAACAGAAAGCGGTCTTCTGATATTCCGGATATTATAATGTGTTACCTTAAAATGCATACTGACTGCGAAAAGAGAAATAAAAGATGAGGCTATTTCCCCGATAAGATTTCCGCCGACTGCAATTGCCGGAGTGATGTTTCGCCCTTGCGATGCACAGATCAGATAAAGAATATAACATCCGCCTGTGCGGAAAAGCTGTTCCAGAAGCTGGACTCCTGCGGGAAATCCGGCCTGTTTTCTTCCCAAATAATAGCTGCTGATACAGGTATGAAGTGTACTCAACGGAATACTCAGAGAAAGAATCCGTATCAGACCGGAGGTCTGTGACTCTTTCAGAATCTGTACTGCCCAGAAATCCGCATAGCTGTAAAGAAACCAGGAGAATACCAGGGAGAAAACAACAGAAAATACAGTTCCCACGACAAAATAATCTGAGATATGACGACTGGGATTTTTGGAAACTTTTTCTGCGGCAGTGAGGCGGGAGATTGCAGTCTGGATACCGGAAGCGCAGATGGACATGATCAGAATCTGCAGTGGAAGTATAAGCTGAAAGATACCAAGCCCATGTGCACCAATAGTGTGTGACAGGAATATTCTGTAAAAGAACCCCATAAGTCTGCTTAACAAACCGGCAAATGTAAGAAGTAAAGTTCCTTTGATAAAAAGTTTTTTTGACATAATGAAAAATCCAGACCTTTTCATGCGCAGCAGGTGCGAATATCCGCTTGACTAAAAAACAGTAACCTGCCGAAACGCCTTTACAGCAATATATGAACAAAACAGCCTTGACAGAACGGTTTGTTTCTGGTAAAGTAATCATGAAATCCGAGGGAAACACTGGGAATTAAAAACGAGGTGAGAAAATGAAACTCTCAACAAGAGCCCGTTATGGTTTGAAAGCACTGATAGATCTGGGTTTACACAGTGAGAATGAAGCGATATCTTTACAGAGCATTGCGGAGAGACAGGATATCTCCACAAGCTACCTTGAACAGCTTATGGCCATGCTTAAGAAGGCCGGTCTGGTAAAGAGCAGCAGAGGGGCTTACGGTGGATACCAGCTTGGCAAGCCAGCAGATGAGATTTCAGTCGGTGAAGTTCTGCGCGTGCTGGAAGGCAGTCTGGAAGCAGCAGCCTGTCCCGGGATTGAGAATGACGGAACCTGCCATGGCAGTGATGTATGCGTGGCGAAACTCGTCTGGAAGAGAATCAATGACAGTATTACAAATGCTGTTGATACCCTGATGCTTGGTCAACTGATTGAGGAAAGCAGAAGAGTACATGAAGAAAAAATGGGAAGTCAGGGCATGAAAGAAAATGTACCGGACATACTTAAATAAAACAGGAGGACAAGAAAATGGGAAAAATGATTTATCTGGACAATGCAGCAACAACTAAAACAGCACCGGAGGTTGTCCAGGCAATGCTGCCATATTTTTCAGAATATTATGGCAACCCGTCCAGTATTTATGATTTTGCAGGCAAGAGCAAAGAGGCGATCACCAAAGGAAGAGAGCAGATCGCAGAAGTTCTTGGAGCAAAGAAAGAAGAAATTTATTTCACAGCAGGTGGTTCCGAGTCTGATAACTGGGCTCTGAAGGCTGCCTTTGAGGCATATAAAGCAAAAGGAAACCACATCATCACAACAAAGATCGAGCATCATGCAATTCTCCATACCTGTGAATATCTGGAGAAACGTGGCGCAAAGATCACATATGTAGATGTAGACGAGAACGGTATTGTAAAACTGGATGAACTTGAGAAAGCAATCACACCGGAAACAATCCTGATTTCTGTAATGTTTGCAAACAACGAGATTGGTTCTATCCAGCCGATCAAGGAAATCGGACGTATCGCAAAAGAGCATGGAGTGCTTTTCCACACAGATGCTGTTCAGGCATTCTGTCAGGTTCCAATCAATGTGGATGAATGCAATATTGATATGTTAAGCTCCAGCGGACATAAGATCAATGGACCAAAAGGAATCGGTTTCCTCTACATTCGTAAGGGCGTAAAAATCCGTTCCTTTGTACATGGCGGTGCACAGGAACGTAAACGTCGTGCAGGTACAGAGAATGTGCCGGGAATCGTTGGATACGGTGTAGCAGCAGCACGTGCAAATGCATCCATGAAAGAACGTACTGATAAAGAAATCGCTATCAGAGATCATCTGATCCACAGAATTGAGACAGAGATTCCTTATGTAAAAGTAAACGGTGACCGTATAAAACGTCTTCCGAATAACGTAAATGTCAGCTTCCAGTTTGTTGAGGGCGAATCTCTCCTGCTGATGCTGGATAATTATGGAATCTGTGCATCCAGCGGATCTGCCTGTACATCAGGTTCTCTTGATCCGTCCCATGTACTTCTTGCAATCGGACTTCCGCACGAGATTGCACATGGTTCTCTGCGTATGACACTCAGCGAAGAGACAACAATGGAAGATGTAGATTTCGTAGTGGACAGATTGAAAGAAATTGTAGCGCACTTAAGAAGCATGTCTCCATTATATGAAGATTTCATGAAAAAACAGAATAAATAACAAAACAGAAGATAATTGTTTGTATTTTTGCAGTTACAACAGAAATAATATTAAAAGAAAGTCAGGATAACAGGAGGAAACACAAATGGCTTACAGTGAAAAAGTAATGGATCATTTTCAGCATCCGCGTAATGTAGGAGAAATAGAGAACGCAAGTGGCGTAGGTACAGTGGGAAATGCAAAATGCGGTGATATCATGAGGATTTTTCTTGATATCGATGATGAAACACATATCATCAAAGACTGCAAATTCAAAACATTCGGATGTGGTGCGGCAGTTGCAACCAGCAGCATGGCAACAGAGATGGTAATGGGAAAAACCATCGAAGAAGCTATGGAAGTTACAAATAAGGCAGTTATGGAAGCCCTGGACGGACTTCCGCCTGTAAAAGTACACTGCTCCCTGCTTGCAGAGGAAGCAATCCATGCGGCTCTGTGGGATTATGCACAGAAGCATCATATTGAGATTAAAGGTCTTAAGAAACCAAAGTCTGATATTCACGAAGGTGAAGAAGCAGAGGAAGAAGAATATTGATTATAGCAAAAAATCTGAATCTGTTTGTAATCTGAAATCGTTATTTATAAAGAAGGGGCGGGTGATACTCATCATCTGCCCTGTGCTTTATATTATGGCATTATATGATACCAGGGACAAAAGATATTTTGTGAAGCAGTTCCCGCAATTTTTATTATATGATGCTGCTATAAATATTTTCTGCAGGAGGTAGAAATGACAGGACTTACAAATGAACAGGTGCAGGAGAGGATTGCAGAAGGAAAAGTTAATGTCAACGAGAACCCGAATACCAGAACCTACAAGCAGATCATTTTGGAAAACACGCTCACATTTTTTAACTTTTTAAATATTGCATTGCTTGTTCTGGTGCTTTTTGTGAGATCTTATAAGAACTCCATGTTTATGGGAATCATTCTGATCAATACAGTGATAGGTATTATTCAGGAAATCAGAGCAAAGAAGACGATTGACAAACTTGCAATCCTTACAGAGAGTAAAACAGTAGTTTTGCGTGAGGGGAAGAAATGGAGTATTTCCACAGAGAAACTTGTTCTGGATGATTTGATCTTTCTGAAAACAGGAGATCAGGTTCCGGCTGACGTAAAGGTACTGGAGGGAACTGTAGAAGTAAACGAGTCTCTACTCACCGGTGAGTCGGACAATCTGTCCAAAAGCCAGGGAGACGAACTTTTTTCAGGAAGCTTTGTGACATCAGGGGAAGCTTGCTGTCAGGTAATCCATGTTGGAAAAGATAATTATGCATCGCAGATCACAAGTGAAGCAAAGGAATTTAAACGTCATAATTCGGAACTTCGCAATTCTCTGAATGCGATTCTGAAGGTGATCAGTATCATTATCGTGCCTCTTGGTGCCATGTTGTTTTACAAGCAATATATGATCGTAGGAGATACACTGAAGGATTCTGTGGTAAATATGGTTGCCGCAGTACTTGGAATGATCCCGGAAGGCCTGGTACTTCTGACAAGTGTGGCACTGACATTGGGTTCTATGGTTCTTGCTACAAAGAAGACACTTGTGCAGGAGCTTTACTGTATTGAAACGCTGGCGAGAGTTGACACGCTCTGTCTGGATAAGACCGGTACGATCACAGAAGGTACCATGAAGGTTGAAGATGTGCAGTTGTATGATACAGCACAGACAACTGTTGTACAACATACAGCAAAATTTGATCCGGAAACAGGGGAGCCTGTTCAGAATGTGTCAGCATTAAAACCGGAGGTTACGGTATCAGCAGAGAAGGAAAACGGACAGATACAGGAAACAGTAAATTTAGAAACGGTATCTCAGGAAGAAAGACAGAAGCTTCAGGAAATTGACCACATTATGGGAAATATGATGTCAGTTCTTCATGATCAGAATGCAACAGCAGATGCGCTGAGAAAGCGCTTTCCTTCAAGAAATGACCTGAAACTGATCCATGCCATTCCTTTCTCCTCAGACAGGAAATACAGTGGTGCTGTTTTTGAAGGAAGAGGAACTTATCTGATGGGAGCTGCACAGTTCCTTTTTCCGGAAGGAAATGAAGAACTTCTGGAACATTGCAGCAGTTACGCACAGGAGGGATACCGTATCCTTGTTCTGGCTCACAGTGAACAGGAGACAAAAGGAACGGAACGCCCGACAGGACTTGAACCGTTGGGACTGTTTCTCATCACTGACGTGATACGTGAGGAAGCACCGGATACTCTGGCTTTTTTTGACAGTCAGGGAGTTGACCTTAAAGTTATCTCAGGAGATGATCCTGTGACTGTCTCTGCGATTGCAAAGAAAGCAGGACTGAAAAATGCCAATCATTATATCGATGCAACAACAATCAAAACTCCGGAAGAAATGCAGCGTGCAGTTGCAGAGTGCAGTGTATTCGGGCGTGTAACACCACAGCAGAAGAAACAGATGGTACAGGCTCTTCAGTCACAGAAGCATACAGTTGCGATGACCGGTGATGGTGTAAATGACGTACTTGCACTCAAGGAAGCAGACTGCAGTATTGCCATGGCAGCAGGAAGCGATGCAGCTAAAAATATTGCAAATGTCGTTCTTCTTGATTCTAATTTCGGGGCAATGCCTCATATTGTAAATCAGGGCCGTCGTGTTGTAAACAATATCAGAAGTGCGGCATCCATGTTTCTGATCAAAACAATTTTTTCGGTTTTACTGTCATTGATCACAATTTTCTTTGGAGATGCATATCCCTTTGAACCAATCCAGATGTCACTGATCAGTGCCTGCGCAGTGGGAATTCCTACATTTCTTCTGACACAGGAAAATAATTACAATAAGATTGACCATACATTCCTGAGGCACGTATTTATGAATGCATTTCCTGCGGCAGTAACCATTACAGGATGTGTATTTACAATCATGCTGGTCTGTCAGGATGTATACCATTCCAACGTCATGCTTAATACAGCCTGTGTTCTGGTTACGGGGTGGAACTATATGTCTGCACTGCGTACAGTTTATTCGCCGCTGAACACATACAGAAAAGTGATCATTTATGGAATGCAGTTTGCATTTTTTATAAGTGCGGTTGTATTGCAGGATTTGCTGACACTGGGTTCTCTGGAATTTGGAATGATCATTCTGGTATTTGTACTGATGACATTCTCTCCAATCCTGATCGAAACTATTACAGAATGGATTAGGAGGATTTATGAGAAGTCACTGGACAGAGAAGATGAAAATAAAGGATTTTTTGCAAGATTTTTGGAAAGAGTCCAGAAGTAAAAAACGAGGACAATCTGTAAAATATGCAGATTGTCCTCGTTTGCATTATGCGGTCTGCGTTATGCAGATTAATGGTTTATTTCTTTTTGCACAGCCAGAAGCATCCAAATGCAGGAATCATAACACCTTTAGCTTCCATCTCATGTCCTGAGATAAGATCAGTGTATATGCCGTCATCTTCGTTGATCCATGCAACCTTATCCTGATCGCTGAAGTTATAGATTCCGATGAATTTCTCCTCTGCATTTTCGCGTACGATTGCAAGGATAGAAGAATCCCAGGTATCGATTGTACGAAGATCAGCTGTTGTGTCAAAAACGCTGTGTGAACTTCTGATATGTTCCAGATGATCCAGTGCGTGGAAAAGTTTTCCCTGTACTGTATCTGCGATATTTCTGTTTGGAGCAAGTGACCAGTTGAATTCTCCTCTGTGAAGATAGCGGGAATCAACTGCCTTATCAGGATCATCTTTATAAGAATAGTCGTTTACCTGACCAATCTCATCTCCGCTGTAGATTACAGGGATACCTGACTGGGAAAGCATAAATGCATGAAGTGTGATGTCATAGCGCACACTTCTGTCAACACCAACTACATTTCCTTCAAAACCATATTTCTCAATGCCGCACAGAGATGCGGTAGTACCGCAAAGTCTTGCATCACCCAGACGCGGGTCATCATTGTAAAGTTCACCGCGGCCAAATGTATCCGGATATTTGCCTGTAAAGAAATCATTCAGGAATTTCTTATGAGAAACCTCATCGATTGAGAAATTCTTCAGGAAATCATAATCCAGTCCCCAGCCAATATCATCGTGGCAACGCAGATAATTCTGGAAGATGTATTCTTTTGGAAGAGATCCCAGAATATCCAGCTGTCTGCGAAGCAGAGATACATCTTTGGTTGCAACTGTGTGCCAGGTGCTTGCCATAGTAGTAACGTTATACAGGATATGGCATTCCGGCTTTTCAAGTGTACCGAAATATGGAACAACTTTTTCAGGAGCCATGACAACCTCTCCGAGAAGAAGGACTCCCGGGCACACGATCTCGCAGATCATACGCATCATACGTACGATTGTGTGAACCTGTGGCAGGTTGCGGCAGTTTGTTCCAAGCTGCTTCCAGATATAAGGAACTGCATCGAGACGTACGATGTCAACACCCTGGTTTGCCAGATATAACATATTGTAGACCATTTCGTTAAACACAACAGGATTTCTGTAGTTTAAATCCCACTGGTATGGATAGAAAGTAGTCATGACATGTTTGTGAAGGTCATCCAGCCATGTAAAGTTGCCCGGTGCGGTAGTTGGGAATACCTGTGGACAGGTCTTCTCATAGAGAGCAGGAACATCGTAGGTATCAAAGAAGAAATAACGGTCCTGGTATTCTTTTTCACCTGCGCGAGCCCGTTTTGCCCACTCATGCTCTTCGGAAGTATGGTTCATAACGAAATCAAGGCAGATGTTGATGCCGCGTTCATGGCATTTGGAGGTAAGCTCTGAAAAGTCCTCCATAGTACCAAGCTCAGGCTGCACTGTGCGGAAGTCAGCTACTGCGTAACCACCGTCACTTTTTCCTTTCGGAGATGCGAGCAGAGGCATCAGATGAAGATAATTGACATTACATTCTTCCACATAATCCAGATGTTCCTCCAGACCTTTTAAAGTATGTGCAAAATTGTTTACATACATCATCATGCCTACAAGGTCATTGCGTTTATACCAGTCCGGATCAGCCTCACGCTTTTTATCAGATGCCTTTAATGCTGAATTTCTGCTGTTATAGAAAGCTTCCATATTAGAAGTAAGATCATGCAGATATGTCATGACATCTCGACCTTAACAGGTTCTACTTTGGAAGTCTCGACCTTAACAGGTTCTACTTTGGAAGTCTCGACCTTAACAGGTTCCACTTTGGAAGTCTCGACCTTAACAGGTTCCACTTTGGAAGTCTCGACCTTAACAGGTTCTACTTTAGAAGTTTCAACTCTGACAGGCTCAGTTTTGGAAGTAGTCACTTGTAAAATTTCTGATTCCTGCTTTCTGATTGTTGATGAAGAACGTTTCTTCTGGAGTCTTTTTTTAGCCATAATATTCCTCCCTGGTTTATGAAAAATACAGTAACCGGGCAGTGTCGGGACATATAAAACATAAATATGGAGACACCGGACAGTTACGAATATATACAGAAAGCTGCAATTTCCATATCTGCTGTCAGTTTTTTATCATGATCAGCTATGATGCAGATCAGAGAAACAGTATTTGGAGCAGTTTGGAAATTGGGCTTCTGAAATCATATGTAATATTATATTATAGGAACTGCCATATAGGCAAGTACTGACACGTTTTACAGAGAAATAAATTCCGGTTTACGGTCTTTGAAGATTGTATAGTAACGAAAACCACAGGCTTCCAGTACACTGGCAGCTTTATCAAATGCACAGGCGATTTTATCCGGAGTATGCGCATCTGCTCCGATGGTGATGATCTCTCCGCCAAGTTCTCTATAGCGCCTTATTACGGCAGTACATGGATTGGGTTCTCCAAGACCATAATGATATCCGCCGGTATTAAGTTCGATGCCTTTTCCCATGGAAATCAGTTTCTTCAGAATCTCATCCAGAATATCTTTATACCGTCCGTAAGAATATTCCCGGTTCCTGTTAGGACCATAACGGACAACATAATCAATATGTCCGTAAACGTCAAATCCGTCATATGCGGAAATGTTTTCAAGAATGGATTCAAAGTATTCCATATAACATAAAAATTCCTTACGTCCTTCAAAAAATTCCGGGTAATAAGGATCATACCCATGGACAAGATGGGATGAACCGATAACGAAATCAAAAGGTGTCTGAGAGAGAAGTGAGTCAAAATATTCTCCCAGATGCATCTGCAGTCCTAGTTCAATTCCGAAACGTACCTGAATTTTATCCTTATATATATCTGAAAGTTCAGCCAGCTTTTCTTTGTAAGCCGGAATATTCAGAGAAAAATCCAGATTGTCCGGAGTAACAGGGTAATCCGGATCCAGATGCTCCGTAAAAGTAATTCCCTGTAGTCCCGTTTCAACAGCGCGATGGATCATAACTTCCATAGGCGTATCCGAGTCAGCAGAAAAAGAAGAGTGCATATGACAATCCCACAATATTTGTCTGTCCATAATTTCAGTCCTTTCTTCTGTAAAAACAGTACTGTTATATTTGCGTGTGATATATTATAAATGAATACTGTGTCCTCTTAAATGGATATATCTGCACCTGAAATATCACAATTACAGGCCCGGATCAGTGTATTCATAAAGCACTGTATACACAGTATAACATATAATTTACATTTTTTACTTAATTTTTATCTGTTTTTTGGAAAATGGTCTTGAATTTTTGTTTAGAATTATGTACAATACATTACAGGTTGATGATTCTTTAACAAACAAAGGATTACCATAATTAACCACTTAATTCATAGGAGGAATTTTATCATGGCAGTAAAAGTTGCAATTAATGGTTTTGGACGTATTGGACGTCTTGCATTCCGTCAGATGTTTGGAGCAGAAGGATTTGAAATCGTAGCAATCAACGATTTAACATCTCCTAAAATGCTTGCTCACTTATTAAAATATGATTCAACACAGGGAAAATATGCTCTTGCAGATACAGTAACAGCAGGAGAAGATTCCATCACAGTTGACGGAAAAGAAATCAAAATTTACGCAAAAGCTAACGCTGCTGAACTTCCATGGGGAGAAATCGGTGTAGACGTAGTTCTTGAGTGTACAGGATTCTATACATCCAAAGACAAAGCTCAGGCTCATATCGATGCAGGTGCTAAACACGTTATCATTTCCGCTCCGGCTGGAAACGATCTTAAGACAATCGTTTACAATGTAAACCATGAAACTCTTACAAAAGAAGATCACATCATCTCCGCAGCTTCCTGTACAACAAACTGCTTAGCTCCAATGGCTAAAGCATTAAATGATCTTGCTGCAATCAAATCCGGTATTATGTGCACAATCCACGCTTACACAGGCGATCAGATGACACTTGACGGACCACAGAGAAAAGGTGATTTAAGAAGATCTCGTGCAGCTGCAGTTAACATCGTTCCTAACAGCACAGGTGCTGCTAAAGCTATCGGTCTTGTTATTCCGGAACTGAACGGTAAACTTATCGGATCTGCTCAGCGTGTTCCTACCCCAACAGGTTCTACAACAATCTTAACAGCAGTTGTTGAAGGAAACGTAACAAAAGAACAGATCAACGCAGCTATGAAAGCAGCTTCTAATGAATCCTTCGGATACAACGAAGATGAAATCGTATCCAGCGATATCGTTGGTATGAGATTTGGTTCTCTGTTCGATGCTACTCAGACAATGGTTCTTCCACTTGAGAATGGCACAACAGAAGTACAGGTAGTTTCCTGGTATGACAATGAGAACTCCTACACAAGCCAGATGGTTCGTACAATCAAACACTTTGGTAAATTACTGAACGCTTAATTTTCAGTAAGTGTAAAGGAATAGACTCCAACGAAGGGTCCGGTCTGATTTGGACCGGACCCTTTTCGCGTGGTCTGGAATGACAGCAGGAAATCAATAAGTTACTGTTTACAGATATGCAGTAACTGTTAAAGAATATTATTAAGGAGGCACCACAAATGCTGAATAAAAAATCTGTTGATGATATCAATGTAAAAGGCAAAAAAGTTCTTGTAAGATGTGACTTCAATGTTCCTCTTCAGGATGGAAAGATCACAGATGAGAACCGTCTGGTTGCAGCTCTTCCTACAATCAAGAAGCTGATCGCTGACGGCGGAAAGGTTATTCTCTGCTCCCACCTTGGAAAACCGAAGGGAGAGCCGAAACCGGAATTATCTCTTGCACCGGTTGCAAAACGTCTTTCCGAATTATTAGGACAGGAAGTTAAGTTTGCAGCAGATCCTGAAGTAGTAGGACCTAACGCAAAAGCAGCAGTAGCTGAGATGAAAGACGGAGATGTTATCTTACTTGAAAACACACGTTATCGCGCAGAAGAAACAAAGAACGGAGACGAATTCAGCAAAGAACTTGCTTCTCTTTGTGATGTATTTGTTAATGATGCATTTGGTACAGCTCACAGAGCACACTGCTCTAATGTTGGTGTGACCAAATATGTTGATACAGCAGTTGTTGGTTACTTAATGCAGAAGGAAATCGATTTCCTTGGAAATGCAGTGAACAATCCTGAGAGACCGTTTGTTGCTATCCTTGGCGGAGCTAAGGTTTCCAGCAAGATTTCTGTAATCAATAACCTTCTTGATAAAGTAGATACTCTTATCATTGGTGGTGGTATGTCTTACACATTCTCAAAAGCTATGGGTGGACATATCGGAACATCTCTTTGTGAGGATGATTATCTTCAGTATGCATTGGACATGATGAAGAAAGCAGAAGACAAAGGTGTGAAACTTCTTCTTCCGGTAGATAACAGAATCGGTGATAACTTCTCTAATGACTGTAATATCCAGGTTGTTAAACGTGGTGAGATTCCGGACGGATGGGAAGGAATGGATATCGGACCGGAAACAGAGAAGCTTTTCGCTGACGCTGTAAAAGATGCTAAGACAGTTGTTTGGAACGGACCGATGGGCTGCTTCGAAATGCCAAACTTCGCTCATGGTACAGAAGCTGTTGCCAAAGCACTTGCTGAAACAGATGCCACAACTATTATCGGTGGTGGTGATTCTGCAGCTGCAGTTAACATCCTTGGTTATGGCGACAAGATGACACACATCTCCACAGGTGGCGGTGCATCTCTTGAATTCCTGGAAGGAAAAGAACTCCCGGGTGTTGCAGCAGCAAACGATAAATAAGAATATAATAACATCCCACAGGGATACTAAGGAGATAAATCATCATGGCAAGAAAGAAAATTATCGCTGGTAACTGGAAAATGAACATGACACCAAGCGAAGCCGTTAAATTAGTAGAAACATTAAAACCATTAGTAGTTAACGATGAAGTAGACGTAGTATTCTGCGTACCTGCAATCGATATCATCCCGGTTGTAGAAGCTACTAAGGGAACAAACATCCAGGTTGGTGCTGAGAACATGTACTTTGAAGAGAAAGGTGCATACACAGGAGAAATCTCCCCTGCAATGCTCGTAGATGCCGGAGTTAAATATGTTGTTCTTGGACATTCCGAAAGAAGAGAATACTTCGGAGAAACAAACGAAGATGTTAACAAGAAAGTTCTCAAAGCTTTCGAACATGGAATTACACCTATCATGTGCTGTGGCGAAACTCTTACTCAGAGAGAACAGGGCGTGACAATGGATTTCATCCGTCAGCAGGTTAAAGTTGGATTCCAGGGTGTTACAGCAGATCAGGCTAAGACAGCAGTTATCGCTTACGAGCCAATCTGGGCAATCGGAACAGGTAAAACAGCTACAACTGAGCAGGCTCAGGAAGTATGCGCAGGTATTCGTGCATGCATCGCTGAAATCTATGATGAAGCAACAGCAGAAGCAATCCGTATCCAGTATGGCGGATCTGTAAATCCTGCAACAGCACCTGACTTATTCGTTCAGAACGATATCGATGGCGGCCTTGTAGGTGGCGCTTCTCTGAAAGCTGATTTCGGAAAGATCGTAAACTACAAATAAGAATAAAAAACTGATTATAAGCAGATAATCTTTGTGTCCAAACGAGAAATAATATAATGCCCCTGAATACAGGAAAATTGGTAATTTTACTGATTGGATTGTGTTCAGGGGATTGTTATAGTTGAAGCAGGTAAGTTACCTGCTCTAATTGCTGTTGCGAATATTTGTTTGGCTATGTCAGACACATAGTATCTTATGAAATTAATATGTATAAAGAAAAAGACAGCTTCATTACTGAAACTGTCTTTTTTATCTGGTGTAAAAATCTGCTGTAAGCTGTTTCTTTTGTACTTTGGGTCAATCTCTTTTGTACGAAAGGAATGCCTCGATACTTTTGTATTTTGACTATTTATCAGGTGTATTTAGTTCATGTATTTTATCTTTTGTATTTTGGAGTATTTCTGAGTTTTTATCCTTGGTGATATAAATTTTTTTCTCTTTGGCAATTCGATGATTTTCTCTTTTGTATGTACAAACTATATCATATTTTTCTACATTCGTCTACAAGTTTCAACAGAAATCAGTCAAAAACATTTCGACAGAATCCCTGCTTTTTCGACATTCGGAGAGGAAATTGACAGATAAATAAAGATTGTCTGATTGCGGGAATCCATTTTCGCTGATATAATGTAAAAAATGTGTAATTATAGAAAGCAGGTTAATATTTTATGGAAGAAAAAGTAACAAAATGTAGTGTATCAAAGAAATGCGGAAGCTGCCAGTATCAGGGTGTTCCTTATAAAGAACAGCTTGCCGCCAAGCAGAAAAGGATGAAGAAGCTTCTTGGAAAGTTTGCAAATGTAAAACCAATCATTGGAATGGATGATCCCTTTTATTATAGAAATAAAGTTCATGCAGTATTTGACAGGGATAAAAAAGGTAATATTATCTGTGGAACCTACGAAGCGAAAACACATAAGGTTGTTCCGATAGAAGAGTGCATGATCGAGGATAAGATCAGTCAGGAAATCATCCGTACAATTCGGGATATGCTGAAATCTTTTAGAATCAAAACATATGATGAGGACACAGGATATGGACTTTTGCGCCATGTGCTGGTGAGAAGAGGGTTTTTCACAGATGAGATCATGGTGGTTATTGTGATTGGTTCCCCGATCTTTCCTTCAAAAAATAATTTTGTGAAAGCTCTGAGAAAGAAATACCCACAGATTACAACAGTTGTGCTTAACGTCAATGATAAGAAGACCAGTATGGTACTGGGTGAGCGTGATATCGTCATTTATGGAAAAGGATATATCCGGGATACGCTCTGCGGATGTACATTCCGCATTTCTCCGCAGTCTTTTTATCAGGTAAATCCTGTACAGACAGAAATTCTGTATAAGACAGCAATTGAATATGCGGGGCTTGGACGAAAAGAAACAGTGATAGATGCATACTGCGGAATAGGAACAATCGGACTTGTAGCTGCAAAGCGGGCAAAGAATGTCATTGGTGTGGAATTAAATCCGGATGCAGTCCGCGATGCCAGAATCAATGCAAAGGAAAATAAGATTACAAATGCACGTTTCTATCAGGGAGATGCAGGAGAATTTATGGAAAACATGGCAGAAAACGGAGAACATGCAGATGTTGTGTTTATGGATCCGCCACGTACCGGCAGTGATAAAAAGTTTATGTCCTCTGTTATCAAACTGAATCCATCAAGAATCGTATATATCTCCTGTGGACCGGAAACACTGGCAAGAGATCTGGAGTATTTGACAAAACATGGCTATGATGTGAGAAAAATACAGCCGGTAGATATGTTCAGTTTTACAGACCATTGTGAAAATATTTGTCTTTTGACGAAAAAATTTGAGAAATAGACGAAAAATCAAAACGAATACAAATACTAAAAGAATATAAATACCAAAAGAAAAGGAAGGTTTCATGGAAATAAGAAAAGCATCAGTGCAGGATCTTGGGCAGATCATGCAAGTTTATGATAAAGCCCGCAAATTTATGAGAGAAAATGGCAATGCAGAACAGTGGGGTGAAGATTACCCCTCAACAGAACTGATAGAGCATGATATTGATAAAATGTATCTGTGCATGTCAGAAGGGCGGATTGCCTGTGTTTTCTATTATGCGGCGGAAGAAGATGAAGATTATAAAGAAATTAATGGAAAATGGCTGAATGAAGAACCCTATGGAGTAGTTCACAGGGTAGCGTCCACAGGAATAGTAAGAGGAGCCGCATCATTCTGTCTGGACTGGGCCTATGCTCAGACACTGAATCTCCGTATGGATACATACAGCGATAACATCCCCATGCAGAAACTTCTGGAAAAATGCGGATTTCAGTACTGCGGTTCATTTGAACGTCTGGGAATGGATAAATGGATGGCATACCAGAAAATATAATAAACAAGTCCCTATCTGTTTCAACTGTAAGAGACAGATGGGGACTTTAAGGTTATTGATTGCTGTAGTTGGAGGTATCCATCAGAAGAAATCCGGTCTTTTACAGATTCTCAACAATCTGGCGTGCTACATATACACCGCTTGCAGAAGCATGGGACAGGGAATGGGTTACACCGCTTCCGTCTCCAATGATATACAGGCCTTTGTATCTGCTTTCCAGATTTTCATCAATATCAACTTCCATATTATAGAACTTAACCTCCACACCATAGAGGAGGGTGTCGTCATTAGCTGTCCCGGGAGCGATTTTATCCAGAGCATAAATCATTTCAATGATTCCGTCAAGGATACGTTTCGGGAGAACAAGACTCAGATCACCGGGAGTAGCTGCGAGAGTAGGTCGTACCATACCTTCTTCGATACGTGCAACCGTACTCCTTCTTCCGCGCACCAGATCGCCGAAACGCTGTACGATCACTCCGCCGCCCAGCATATTGGAAAGACGGGCAATGCTTTCGCCATATCCATTACTGTCTTTAAATGGCTCGGAGAAATGTTTGGCTACCAACAGTGCGAAGTTTGTATTTTCTGTCTGTTTGGACGGATCTTCATAGCTGTGTCCATTTGCTGTGACAATGCCGTTTGTATTTTCGTTTACAACGATGCCATAAGGATTCATACAGAAAGTCCTCACATTATCTTCGAATTTTTCTGTTCTGTAGACAATCTTACTCTCATACAGTTCGTCTGTCAGGTGTGAGAAGATAACAGCAGGAAGTTCTACACGTACACCCAGGTCTACCCGGTTTGATTTGGTTGGGATATCAAGTTCTTTACAGATCTGTTCCATCCATTTGCTTCCGCTTCTGCCTACGGATACAATGCATTTGCTGCAGTCAGTGGTATCATTCTTTGTGATGATACGGTATCTGTCTTCAAGTACTTCCAGACGTTCTACAGGAGTGTTGAAATGAAAATCAACATGCTCTTTTAATTTTGCATATAAGTTCTCAAGAACCACATAGTTAATGTCTGTTCCCAGATGACGTACGGAAGCATCCAGAAGCTTTAATTTGTTCTGCATACAAAGTTTTTTGAATTTGGTTCCGGCTGTAGAATACATTTTTGTGTCCTGTCCGCCGTAGGCAACATTGATCTCATCTACGTAACGCATCAGGTCAAGAGCGTCTTTCTTTCCAATATGTTCATAAAGTGTTCCGCCGAAATCATTTGTGATATTGTATTTGCCGTCAGAGAAAGCACCGGCACCGCCAAAGCCGCTCATAATGGCACAGGTTTTACATTTGATACAGGTTTTTACTTTGTCACCATCAATTGGGCAATGTCTTTTACTGAGAGGATTTCCAGCCTCAAAAACAGCAATCTTTAAATCGTTATTTTGCTTCATCAGTTCATAGGCAGAGAAAATACCGCCAGGTCCTGCGCCGATGATCACTACATCATATTTCATATATACTACGATCCTTTCAGGTAAAAATATTTTGTAAATCTGCAGCAAGTCTCCTGAACGCACTATTTAACTGATAAATTGCGAAGCGGATGATATTATGCGCCTGAAGAGAATGCCATAGATAAGTCTGCGTTACTGAGAACGAAGGAGACAGTAATAAGTATATCATAAATAAATGAAAAAATCTTATGTTTTTGTGAATGGACTTATAGGATAACATTATAAATAATGTTTTAACCGAATCAGGTAAGTCCCCTGTGGAGATTGCGAATATCCGCCTGACTTTCTGCAGGATATGATAAGCAAAATATATTATAGATATGAGAAGATATCAGGTTAGGGGTAAAATACCTTTTGACCTAACATCATGAGAAAGATAAAAAGAACAAATAGTTCTATAAAAGGGCACAACTACATCATATTGATGCTGAACCCGAAAAAATTATTTTTCCTCAGGTTCAGCATTATCCGGAATGTGTTCTACAATATCACCGAAATCGCAGTCAAGGATTGAACATAAGATATCAAGACTGCGGATTTCCACATTTTCATTATGACGGAGTTTATCCAGAAAAGAAGTGCTTATGCCATAGTGAGTGTACAGGGCATACTGGCTGATTTTCCGCTCCTTCATAGTCTTCCATAATTTTCTATAGCTTATCATATGTAATAACCGTCCGATTTGTTCTTGATTCATATTTATTATCGGGTTAAAATAGGTCTTGTAACAGTGTCTTTATAAAGACACTATTGAGAAGGAAAGTGATATAATGAAGACGATCAGAAAGATAATGGAAGGCGTGGCCGCAGCCTGCATATCAGTGGCAATGTATTACTGCTTCCTGAGTGGAGCCCCTGCCAGGGGGACAGAGAGAACTGTTTATATGATCCTGGATGGAATATTCTGTATTTCTGCCTGGGTGGCAGGAGTGGGGATATTATGGTATGTGAGATGGCTTCGCAGACGGAACAAAGAACTGGAAAATATGATAAAGATTTTGCTTAAAAATGCAGACAAACTTGACAAATAGGAAATTCTGCCATACTATAAAAACCAACGAAAACGAAAGGGGAATCCTGCAAAATGAATGAAAATGTCATCAAAGCCGCACTGTTAGGATTTGGAACAGTAGGAACAGGTGTATATAAGGTACTGAAGAATCAGGAAAAGGAAATGTCGGCCAAGATTGGCTGTAAAGTTGAGATAAAGAAAATCCTTGTGAGAAATATAGAGAAGGCAGCAGCGAAGATAGAAGATGCCTCTTTGCTCACCAGCCAGTGGGATGAGATTATAAATGATCCGGAGATTGAGATTGTGATTGAACTGATGGGTGGGATTAATCCTGCAAAAGAGTATATCCTTTCTGCATTAAAAGCCGGTAAGCATGTAGTCTCTGCAAACAAGGATCTGATCGCAGTACATGGTCATGAGCTTCTGGATGCGGCACATGAGAGTAAAGTGGATTTTCTGTTTGAAGCAGCAGTAGCAGGTGGTATTCCGATCATCAGACCATTGAAACAGTGTCTGGCAGGAAATCACATGACAGAAGTTATGGGTATTGTAAACGGAACCACAAACTTTATTCTGACAAAGATGACTCAGGAAGGTATGGAGTTTAAGGATGCCCTGGCACTTGCAACAGAACTTGGATATGCGGAGGCTGATCCGACTGCTGATATCGAAGGTCTGGATGCAGGACGTAAGGTAGCGATCCTTGCATCTGTGGCATTTAACTCACGTGTGGTATTTAACGATGTATATACAGAGGGAATTGCCAAGATCACATCAAAAGATATTCATTATGCGAAAGAAATGGGACGTGATATCAAGCTTCTGGGTGTTGCAAGAAACGAAGCAGACGGAATTGAAGCATATGTGTGCCCGATGCTGATCCCCAGTTCCCATCCGCTTGCAACTGTAAATGATTCCTATAATGCAGTATTTGTCCATGGAGATGCAGTGGAAGATGCCATGTTCTTCGGAAGAGGAGCAGGAGAACTTCCTACAGCCAGTGCAGTTGTGGGTGATGTATTTGATATTGTGAGAAATATTCTTGCAGGATGCTGCGGCAGAATCGGATGTACCTGTTACAAGAATATCCCTGTTAAGAAAATGGAAGATACACATAACCGTTATTTCCTCCGTCTCAAAGTAGAGGATCGCTGCGGTGTTCTTGCCGAGATGACTGCTATTTTTGCCAAATATCAGGTCAGTGTTGCACAGATTATCCAGAAAGATACCAAGGTGGAAGGGTGTGCGGAAGTAGTTGTGATCACTGAGAAGGTAAGAGAAGGTGATTTTAGAACTGCCATCGAAGAACTGAGAAACAGGGATTCCGTAAGAAAGATTTCAACGATCATTCGTGTATATGGAAAATAAGTTACTGTTCTTTTCATATATATAGTAATGAAAATGAAACAGATACAAAAAAAGAATTGAAAAATCCTGAGATTTTGATACTATATAAGAGATGTCAGATATAAAAGTTTTATTGTGCAGAGATGATCAGTTTTCTGCTCCTGATATCAGCAAAACAGTTATCAATTATGAATAAACATAAAAGGAGAACATTATGAGCAAAAAACCAACCGTATTAATGATTCTTGATGGATATGGTCTGAATGACAAAAAGGAAGGAAACGCTGTATATCTGGCTAAAACACCGGTTATGGACAAGCTGATGGCAGAATATCCATTTGTAAAAGGAAACGCAAGCGGACTGGCAGTAGGTCTTCCGGACGGACAGATGGGTAATTCTGAAGTAGGACATATGAATATGGGCGCAGGCCGTATCGTATATCAGGAACTTACCAGAATCACAAAAGAAATCCAGGACGGTGATTTCTTTAAGAATGAAGCTCTTCTTGCAGCAATGAAGAACGCAAAAGAGAATAATTCTGCAGTACATTTCATGGGACTTCTTTCTGATGGTGGTGTGCACAGTCATAATACACATCTTTATGGATTACTTGAGATGGCTAAGAGAGAGGGCGTTGAGAAGGTTTACGTACATTGTTTCCTTGACGGTCGTGACACACCTCCTGCATCAGGTAAAGAGTTTGTAGAGGCTCTTGAAGCAGAGATGAAGAAGATCGGTGTAGGTGAGATTGCTACTGTTTCCGGACGTTACTATGCGATGGATCGTGATAACCGCTGGGATCGTGTAGAACTGGCATATAATGCTCTTACATCAGGAGAAGGCGTAAAAGGAACAGATGCCCCGGCAGCAGTTCAGGCTTCCTATGATAATGATAAGACAGATGAGTTTGTTCTTCCTACAGTTATCGAGAAAGACGGACAGCCGACAGGTGTTGTATCTGATAAAGATTCTGTTGTATTCTTTAACTTCCGTCCTGACCGCGCACGTGAGATCACAAGAGCATTCTGTGATGATGATTTCCAGGGATTTGAAAGAAAAGCAAGACCACAGGTTACTTTCGTATGCTTTACAGATTACGATGATACCATTCAGAATAAACAGGTTGCATTCCACAAGGTTCAGCTTCACAATACATTTGGCGAGTATCTTGCAGCGCACAATATGACTCAGGCGCGTATTGCTGAAACAGAGAAATATGCACATGTTACATTCTTCTTCAATGGCGGTGTGGAAGAGCCGAACAAAGGAGAGGACAGAATCCTGGTTAAATCTCCGAAGGTTGCAACTTACGATCTTCAGCCGGAAATGAGTGCACCTCAGGTTTGCGGAAAACTGGTAGATGCGATCAAATCTGACAAATATGATGTGATTGTGATTAACTTTGCAAACCCGGATATGGTTGGACATACAGGCGTACAGGAAGCTGCCATCAAAGCAGTGGAAACTGTTGATGAATGTGTTGGCAAAGCAGTAGAGGCTCTTAAAGAAGTGGACGGACAGATGTTTATCTGTGCTGACCATGGAAATGCAGAACAGCTGATCGACTATGAGACAGGTGCTCCGTGGACTGCACATACAACAAATCCTGTACCATTCATTCTTGTAAATGCAGATCCGAAATACACACTGCGCGAGAACGGATGTCTTGCAGATATCGTTCCTACACTGATCCAGCTTATGGGAATGGAACAGCCTGTAGAAATGACAGGAAAATCTCTTCTTGTAGAGAAATAATATAATACAAAAACTGTGAGAACTGCTTGGCAGACATCAGCAGTTCGTGATATTGACGAAACCCTCTGACACAAATCAGAGGGTTTTTTGTCTGTTTTTGGTGATTATGTAGAAAATCATGGAATTAAAAAACACATCTTGAAATGGAAAAAATTTTCAACTATAATCGCTCTGATATCTGATAAAACAGATGTCGGAAACAGTAAATAAAGAGGATTAAAAAAGGATTGGGAGGGTTTATTGGAATGCAGACAGACATGACAGTTGGGAAACCAATGAAGATGATACTTGACTTTACGATACCTGTATTTATAGGTAATGTATTCCAGCAGTTTTACAACATGGCAGATGCCATAATCGTAGGAAAATTTGTAGGAACAAAAGGGCTGGCAGCGGTTGGTTCAACAGGAACGATCATGTTTCTGATCATAGGTTTTCTTACGGGACTGACAGCCGGTTTTACAGTTCTGACCTCACAGAAATTCGGTGCGGGAAAGATGGATGAGATGCGCCAGTCAGTGGGAAATGCGGCGTTACTTTCAATTATCATATCGGTTATAATGACGGCTGTCAGTATGGTGGGGATGCACTCGCTTCTGACATTAATGCATACACCGGAGGATATTTTTCAGGATGCATATATCTACATTATGATCATATGCGGAGGTATTTTTGCACAGGTATTATATAATATCCTGGCCAGTATTCTGAGAGCACTGGGAAACAGTAAGACACCATTGTATTTTCTGATTCTGGCGGCACTTTTGAATATAGTACTTGACCTGGTGTTTATTATTGTTTTCCATATGGGAGTTGCAGGGGCTGCCTGGGCGACGATCACAGCACAGGGAGTATCCGGAGTGCTCTGTCTGATTTATATTATAAAATACGTACCGGAATTGAGACTGAAGGCGGATGACTGGAGATTTCGTTCAGAGATTGCCAAAAAAGAAATTCTTGTGGGCATTCCCATGGGACTGCAGTATTCCATCACTGCGATCGGAACCATGATGGTACAGTCTGCGCTGAATATTCTTGGTTCCTATGCAGTAGCGGCATTTACGGCAGGAAATAAGATTGAGAATATTTTTACCCAGGCATATGTTGCAATCGGAACAACAATGGCAACATATAATGCACAGAATATAGGAGCACGTAAACTGGACAGAGTCAGACAGGGATTTAACAGTGCGCATATTATAGGAATTACCTATGCTATTGTTACAGGTGTGATCATTTTCTTCTTTGGCAAATATCTGTCTTATCTGTTTATTTCAGATAATGCCGCAGAAGTCATTCCTATGGTTGATACTTATGTGAAATGCGTGGCAGTATTTTTCATACCACTTCACTTTGTCAATGCGCTCAGGAATGGTATCCAGGGTATGGGATACGGACTGCTTCCAATGCTTGCCGGTGTTGCAGAACTGGCAGGACGTGGAATCACTGCCATGATTGCGGCAGCTCATAAGAGTTACTTTGGAGCATGTATGGCCAGTCCGATGGCATGGGTGCTTGCAGGAGGACTTCTGATCATCATGTATTTCTATGTGATGAAGGATATGAAACGCAGACTTGGCCTGTAAAAATAAGAAAAATCACAAGGGATTTGCCAAAGAAAACATTTTTCGGGGATATTACCTGCAAACAGTAATAAAAAATGAGAAAAAGGTGAATAGTAGGTGCAAATTGGAAGAATTATGTTATAATGAAACATGCAGCGCAGGTTTATGTGATCAGTACATAAATTCTGTGTATTGTGAAGCGTATTATTAAGAATTATAGCAAGCCTCTTAATTAACCGAATCAACAGTAATATGATTCAAAAGTAATAGGCTTCAGGAAAAATGAACGGTAACATTTATGTTGAGGAGAAAATAGATGGGCAACAAAGAGGAAAAAAACAACACAGTCCCAAATGGCAGTAAGGAAACAACTGGCAGACGCCATAAATCCGCAAGACCGGGGAGAATTTCGTATGTACCGATCAATGATGAAGATCTTGCACCTTATGAACCACCTGTCCGAAAGAAGCATAAAGGATTGAAGATTACAGGAATCGCAGTGGCAATGGTTATTGTAAGCACCGGAGCTGCATATGCGGGTATGTCATATTATTATTCGGATAAATTCTTTGAAGGAACATCGATCAATGGTATTGACTGTTCGGGTAAAACTGCTTATGAGGCAGAACAGAAGATTGCGAAGACAGTAGAGAACTATTCCATAGAGGTTGATTCCAGAAATCTGGATCCGCAGACGATCAGCGGAGATCAGATCGGCTATAGTTATGTTTCTGATGGAAGTGTTCTGAAACTTTTGAAAGATCAGAAACCTTATGAATGGATCAGAGGTTTTTTTGAAAAGAAGAGCTATACAGCCGCTGAGAACACGACTTACGATAAAGAAAAGCTGAAAAAACAGGTGAAGGCACTTAACTGTGCACAGAAAGAGAATCAGGTAGCTCCTGAGAATGCATATGTCGCATATGGAGATTCGCAGTTTGAGATTGTTCCGGAGACAGAGGGAAGTAAGCTGGATTTGAAAAATGCTTATAACGTGCTTTCGGAAGCTGTTTCGGGAAATAAAACTTCGGTTGATTTCGACAGTGAGCCGGACGTGTATGTAAAAGCAGATATTACCAGCGACAATCCGGATCTGCAGGCGTCTCTTAATGCATGTAACAATTTCACAAAAGCAAGCATTACGTATACTTTTGGAGATGAAACGGAAACCCTGGATGGAAATACGATCAAGGACTGGCTGAATTTTGATGAAAAAGGACAGCTGATCATGGATGATACATCTTTCAGACAGCACATCGCAGATTATGTGGCGCAGCTTGCAGCGGCCCATGATACGGTGGGAACTGAAAGAGAGTTCCAGACAACAAGTGGGAGAACTGTCAGTGTATACGGTTCTGCATATGGATGGCAGATAGACCAGGTTTCAGAGGTTGCACAGCTGACACAGGAAATCCAGTCAGGGACACAGACAACCAGAGAGCCGGTTTATTCTATGACAGCCAATGCACATGGTTACAATGATATAGGAAATACTTATATTGAAGTGGATCTGTCCGAACAGCATATGTATTTCTACCAGAACGGAGAAGATATCTTTGAGTCAGATATTGTTTCCGGTGATATGAGATATTCTGACCGTCAGACTCCGGCCGGTATTTATACGATTTATTATAAGAAGAGCCCGGATGTGCTCAGAGGTAAACAGCTGGCAAATGGTAAATACGAATATGAACAGCCGGTAACGTACTGGATGCCGTTTAATGGCGGTATTGGTTTCCATGATGCAAACTGGCAGCCATACTTTGGTGGAGATCGTTTCATGGAAGGCGGTTCGCATGGATGTATCAATATGCCGCCGGAGAAAGCAGCAGAACTTTATAATATTATTGACTGCAATATTCCAATCGTATGTTTCTATTAATATTGATCAGGAATTACTTTTCTGTAATCTTTTAATTGGAGGCATTGAACAGTTTTCTGAAAAATAAAAACAGGTATGGATATTCCGGGATCATTGTATGCGAAACAATAGTCCCGGATTTCTATAAAAAGAAAAAAGGTTCTGTATGGTAAAATGCAGAAAGAAAGGGGAAGGTTATGAATTTTGATTCTTTAAACATCATACTGACAATTGCCGCTTTCATAGTAGGAATAATGCTTCTGACAGGACATGGGGATATTTTCCTGAAAGGTGGAAACTCGGACATCAGTAAGAAGCTTTATGATGAAGAGAAGATGGCAAAAGCAAGTGGAGTTGCGCTTATTTTGATTGGCGTTGTTTCTGCTATAGATCTTTTTACTACAGCACTGGCCTTTAAAATAGCTTACATAGCAGCACTTCTGATCATTATTGTCGGGCTTGTGTGTTATTTGAAATTAAAATGTAAAAAATAATGAATAAGACAAGAAGGATCGAGATACGGTAAAATGTGTACGGTCCTTTTTATTTTTATGTATTAGCGTTTTTTTCTGTTTTGTGATAAAATGACATACAGGCCAAAATCCAATTGCCACAGGTAATCTGAAATGAATTTTGGCGGCGTTACTGAGAATGGAGTGAACAGTAAATAAACGAGGAAAAGATAAATTATGGTACTTGAAGAGATTGTGCGGCCTCTGGTAAAATGGTACAGGGATAATAAGAGGATTCTTCCATGGAGAGATAAGGACAATGCTTATTATACATGGGTGTCGGAGATTATGCTGCAGCAAACCAGAGTGGAGGCAGTGAAACCCTATTTTCAGAGATTTATCACAGAACTCCCGGATATTCAGTCACTGGCGGAATGTCCTGAAGAGAAACTTCTGAAGTTATGGGAGGGACTGGGATATTATAACCGCGTTCGGAACATGCAGGAAGCGGCGAAAACTGTAAAAGATGAATATAATGGCAGACTGCCTGAAGATTATCAGGCGCTTTTGTCGTTAAAGGGAATAGGAAGTTATACAGCCGGTGCCATTGCATCGATCGCATATGGGGAAAAGGTTCCGGCTGTAGACGGGAATGTACTGCGTGTGATTTCCAGAATTACAGAGAGTACGGAAGACATCAGCCGGCAGTCTGTCCGCAGAAAAATAGAACAGCAGGTTTCGCAGATCATGCCCTCAGATTGTCCGGGAGACTTTAATCAGGCACTGATGGAACTGGGAGCTGTGATATGTGTTCCCAACGGTCAGGCGAAATGTGCAGAATGTCCGATTGCATTTACCTGTCTGGCTCACAGACATGATAAAGCGGATATGATTCCTGTAAAAGCACCTAAGAAAGCCAGAACACAGGACAACAGGACTGTGTTTATCATTCAGGACGGAGAATGCACAGCTATCAGGAAAAGACCTGAGAAAGGACTTTTGGCAGGCTTATATGAACTGCCAAATATTCAGGGACATTTAAAAAGCGAAGATGCGCTTTTGTACGTAAAAGAGTTGGGACTTGATCCATTATATATAGAAGAACTTCCGCCTGCGAAACATATTTTCTCCCATATTGAATGGAGAATGCAGGCATACAGAATAAAGGTATCATCCCTAAAGACAACACAGGATAAAGAACTCATTTTTGTAAGTAAAGAACAGTCAGGTAAACAATACGCAATTCCATCTGCTTTTGGAGCGTATGCAAAGTATATCAAGGAGGAAACAAGATGAAACTGTTAAGTATTGCGATTCCATGTTATAATTCCCAGGATTATATGGAGAGTTGTATAGAGTCATTACTGGTGGGAGGAGAAGAAGTAGAGATTCTTATAGTAGATGACGGATCTTCTGACAGAACTGCTGAGATTGCAGATGACTATGCCAGGAAATATCCGACAATTGTAAAGGCAATCCATCAGGAAAATGGTGGTCATGGAGAAGCTGTCAATGCAGGGATCAGAAATGCTACAGGATTGTATTTCAAGGTAGTGGACAGTGATGACTGGGTAAATAAAGAAGCGTATGTACAGATTTTGAAAACTTTATATGAACTGCTCAGAGGTCCACAGACAGTTGACCTTCTGATCAGTAATTTTGTATATGAGAAACAGGGCGCAACCCGTAAGAAAATCATGCAGTACCGCAAATGCCTGCCGCAGGACAGAATATTTGGATGGGAAGAAGTGAAACACATGCCGAAAGGTAAATATCTTCTGATGCACTCCATGATCTATCGTACAAAACTGCTTCATGAATGCAATCTGGAACTGCCGAAGCATACATTTTATGTAGACAATCTATTTGCTTTTGAACCTCTTCCGTATGTAAAGAATCTGTATTATCTGGATGTGAATTTCTACCGTTATTTTATCGGGAGAGATGACCAGTCTGTAAATGAGAAAGTGATGATCAAACGTATTGACCAGCAGATCCGGGTAAACAAACTCATGGTAGATGCATATATCAACTGTAAAAATACAAATAAGCAGTTGAAAGCGTATATGTTCAGCTATCTGGATATTATTACAACTATTTCTTCCATTATGCTGATACGTGCCAATACAGAAGAGTCCCTTCAGAAGAAGAAAGAACTTCTGGAATATATCAGGACAGAGAATAAACAGGTATACAGAAAACTGCGTCACAGTCTTTTCGGAAGAGTCATGAACCTTCCGGGAAGAGGTGGAAGAAAAATGTCAGTGGCAGCCTACAAAATCAGCCAGAAATTCTATGGATTTAACTGATGCGTAAAAGCTTCACATCCGGATATCGGTTTTGGGAAAATATTTTATGAAATTGTTATAACTGTAAAAAAGCAGAATCTCTGAAAGACAAAAATGTACTTCAAAGATTCTGCTTTTTTTAAATCTTTCTAATTCTCGCTCTTTTTTCTCTTTACTTCTCTAAAGCAGACAGATTCAGAAGAAACGGAAACTCTTCTCGGATAAAAAACCAGAAAGCCAAACAATGCAAGTGTTGCACCCATGCATACATCAATCACAGAATGCTGTTTCAGGAACATGGTGGACATGATGATCAGCGCGGTCAGGGTAAAGGATGCTGCTTTTATAAATTTTTTATTTCGCAGTGTTTCGCAGTTTGTAAGCGACATATGGATTGCAAGAGAGTTGAACACATGAATGCTGGGCAGGATATTCGTAGGAGTATCTGTACTGTACAGCCATTTTACTATATCTGTGAAGATATTGTCTCTTGGAAATTCGGTCGGACGTATGTGCTGAGCATTTGGATAAACATAGGAAACAATCAGGAAAACAGTCATTCCCATCATAAGATTAAATGCCAGCTGATAGTATTCATGTTTGTTTTTGTTAAAAAATATAAAATAAATCACAGCCAGAATCATGTATGGAAACCACAGCATATAAGGAACGATAAAGAACTCACAAAATGGAATCCAGTCATCAAATACTGTATGTACGATATGATAGCTGTGAACCGGTCTGTGCTCCAGGTAACTGAAGAGCAGGATATAAATGATGCTGTAAACAGCAATCACAAGTCCATGCCGGTATTTGGAAATAAAACGTTTCAAAATTTCACCTTCTTTGGAGAATTATTTCATACCATACCATATCATAACATCTTCATACTGCTTTTACAAATAAATTTTCTCATAAAGTATATAAAAATTTTATAAAAAAATTCTCAATAAAGTGTAGCGTTTTACAAAGTTTTAACATAAAGCAGAACAAAGATTTTACGGCTTTTTATTATACTGATATCAACTGAGCCGGAGAAATTATAGTGATTTTCGAAAATGTCATGTTGTTTCCGGAGATTGTATACTGGTTTCGGCTTATGGCATTCAGCAAATAATTGTAAATGGAGAACAAAAAAATGATATATTTGGTAGAAGATGATGAGAGTATACGTGAACTGGTGATTTATACATTGAAAAGTCAGGGATTTGAAGCAAAAGGATTTGAAAGACCTTCTCACTTCTGGAAAGCCATGGAAAAGGAAGAACCTGCACTTTTGCTCCTTGATGTGATGCTGCCGGAAGAGGATGGGATTTCCATATTGAAGAAATTGCGTATGCGTCCGGATACACGTAAACTTCCTATTATCATGCTGACAGCAAAAAGCAGTGAATATGATACAGTGGTAGGTCTTGACAGCGGGGCAGATGACTATATTCCAAAACCATTCCGCATGATGGAACTGATCTCAAGGATCCGCGCATTATTAAGAAGAGCAGAAGATGACGGCGCAGAAGAATATCAGACAGGAAACCTTTATGTCTGCCCTTCCAGACATATTGCAACTGTAGATAAAAAGAATGTAAATCTTACATTAAAAGAATATGAAGTATTATGTCTGCTTCTGAAAAACAGCGGAACTGTACTTTCCAGAACCCAGCTTCTGAATCAGGTCTGGGGGTATGAATTCGACGGAGAGAGCAGAACCGTTGATGTACATATCCGAACACTGAGACAAAAACTGGGAAGTGCCGGTGAGCTGGTGGAGACAGTTCGCGGAGTCGGATATAAAATTAATATGAAATAAAGTTAAAGAATAACTGGAAACAGGAATTTATCTATGCTATACTTTTAAATATGAGAATTGCAGGAGTTGCAAAGAGCAAAGCAAAATAGCTTTTGATCCTGACATCTTAAATATAAGCAGATGCCAAAAATAAATGGACAGCTGCCCGAAATCAACGGTCAGGGATATCAGAAACCCTGACTGTAGATTTTTATAAGGAGTTATTTATTTTATGAAATCATTAGTAATAGCAGAGAAACCTTCTGTTGCCAGAGATATTGCCAGAGTACTTCACTGTACACAGAAAGGAAATGGTACTCTTGAGGGAAAAGATTACGTAGTCACCTGGGCACTTGGACACCTTGTTACGCTGGCAGATCCTGAGGAATACGATAAGAAGTATATGAAATGGGAAATATCCACACTTCCCATGATGCCGGATCGAATGAAGCTGGTAGTTATTCGACAGACCGGTAAACAGTACAATGCAGTAAAAACGCAGCTGTACAGAAAAGACATAAACGATATTATAATAGCCACAGATGCCGGAAGAGAAGGTGAACTGGTAGCCCGCTGGATTCTTGACAAAGCGGACTGTCATAAACCAATCCGCAGACTGTGGATTTCTTCAGTTACAGACAAAGCTATCAAAGAAGGATTCGGAAATCTGAAAAACGGACATGAGTATGATAATCTGTACAGAGCAGCTGTGGCAAGAGCGGAAGCTGACTGGCTGGTGGGAATGAACGGTACAAGGGCACTTACCTGTAAATATAATGCCCAGCTTTCCTGCGGGCGTGTACAGACTCCTACACTGGCGATGATTGCGAAACGGGAAGAAGAGATACGGGCATTTAAGCCGAAGGAATATTACGGAATCACCCTGAAAGCAGGTGATATCACCTGGACATGGAAGGAACCAAAGAGTAAGAGCTTCAGAACTTTTAATAAAGAACGGGCAGAGGAGATTTCCGATGTTCTCAGAAATCAGTCTTTGGAAGTAACTTCCGTAACCAGCAAAGAGAAAAAATCCTTTGCACCGGGTTTGTATGACCTGACCACACTGCAGAGAGAGGCAAATCGGAAATATGGATATTCTGCAAAGCAGACTCTGAATATCATGCAGCGTCTGTATGAGAATCACAAAGTACTCACTTATCCGAGGACAGATTCCAGATATATTGGAAAGGATATTGTTCCTACAATTAAAGAACGACTGAGAGCCTGCGCAACAGGACCGTACAGAAAACCGGCAGGCGCACTGATGAATCAGCCTGTTCGTGCAAATGGAAGTTTTGTGGATGATAAAAAGGTCAGCGACCATCATGCAATTATCCCTACGGAGCAGTTTGTGCAGCTTGACCATATGACAAATGAAGAACGTAAGATTTACGATATGGTAGTTCGCAGATTCCTCAGTGTGCTGTATCCGCCTTTTGTTTATGAACAGGTGAGCATGGAGGGAATTGTTGCTGGAGAACTTTTTGCTGCCAGCGGGAAAGTTGTAAAAAGTGCCGGATGGAAAGATGTGTATGAAAATACGGACGACACTGAAGAGGATGAGGATACTGCTGACGATGCACAGAAATTGAAAGATCAGAAGCTTCCACAGATGAAGAAAGGTGAGAGACTGCATATAGAGAATGTATCCATGAATACAGGCAGGACAAAGCCACCTGCAAGATTCACAGAAGCAACGCTTCTTGCAGCAATGGAGAATCCGGTGCGCTATATGGAGAGTCATGATACAAAGGCAGCGAAAACTCTCGGTGAGACAGGTGGTCTGGGGACTGTTGCCACAAGGGCCGATATTATTGAGAAATTGTTTAACAGCTTTCTGATGGAGAAAAAAGGCAATGAAATCCATCTGACCTCCAAGGCAAAGCAGCTTCTGGAACTGGTACCCGAGGAACTGCGCAAGCCGGAACTGACCGCAGACTGGGAGATGAAGCTTGGAAATATTGCAAAAGGTAAAATGAAACAGGAAACCTTCCTGAAAGAAATCAGAAACTATACCTGTGACATTGTAGATGAGATCAAAACCGGACAGGGAACCTTCAGGCATGATAATCTTACAAACAAAATCTGCCCGAACTGCGGAAAGAAGCTTCTGGCAGTGAATGGAAAGAATGCAAAAATGCTTGTATGTCAGGACAGAGAGTGCGGTTATAAAGAAACCCTGTCCAGAACTACCAATGCCCGTTGTCCCAAGTGTCATAAACGTATGGAAATGTATGTGAAAGGTAAGGAAGAGACATTTATCTGTGCCTGCGGCTATAAAGAAAAGCTCTCTGCTTTTCAGGCGAGAAGAGCCAAAGAGGGAGCAGGAGTCAATAAGCGTGAGGTTCAAAAATATATGAGACAGCAGCAGAAAGAAGCCAAGGAGCCGGTGAATAATGCATTTGCACAGGCACTGGCAGGATTAAAACTGGAATAACTATATCACTCTCTTGTCTGCGAATCCGCATTCTATGCGATGGGTATAGTTATTTACGAAACGATGTACCAGGTAAAATAAAAAAGAAGGGAAGATAATATTATGGCAGTACAGGATGATCATATGATAAGAAATATTCAGGACGTAGGAAGACTGATCGCGAAGCTTCTGCTTCATGAGCAGCAGCCCAATTACAAACTTCCGGAGAAGGAAGCAGATTACACAGAGGCAGACCGGCTTTTTGCTACAATTATGAAACTGGCAGAAGAAGGCAAGATCAATGAAGCAGAAAACGAATTATATATGGGTATGGTAGAAGATGATGTAGACTATCTGGAACTGGCACTGACCTTTTATCTGTATCTGAATGATATGGATGGAGATTTCCTGGATGATAACGGATATTCAAGGGAGGAAGTTTTGGAAGGTATGAAAGATCTTGCTTCAGACTGGGGTGTTACAGGATTAGAGGCTTTTTGAGAGAAAGGAAAAAGCATAGCATATGCGCAGAGAACAGACACTGGAAGAGATTTCGGATGGTAAATTATATGATTCTAATGATATGGTAAAGGCAGACTGCCATGACTGTGAAGGCTGCTGTGACTGTTGTCAGGGAATGGGAGATTCTGTGCTCCTGGATCCATATGATGTATACAGATTGTCGGCAGGATTACAGAAATCAGCAGAGCAGCTTTTACAGGAATATCTGGAACTGGGAGTGACAGATGGAAATATCCTTCCGCATCTTCGGATGACAGGAGTGAAGGAACAGTGTATATTCCTTAACAGTGAAGGACGCTGTCACATCCACTCTATTCGGCCGGGATTCTGCAGATTATTCCCGCTGGGAAGATTCTACGAGAATGGCAGTTTTAAATATATTCTTCAGATTCACGAATGTCCTAAAACAAACCGCAGTAAGATCAAGGTAAAGAAGTGGGTGGACACACCGGATCTGAAAAAATATGAGAAATTTGTAAATGACTGGCATTATTTTCTGCTGGATGTGCAGGAAGTACTGTACAATGCTGAGGATCCAGATCTGATCAGAAATCTGAACCTCTTTGTGGTGAACAGATTCTATCTCAAACCATATGATCAAAATCAGGATTTCTACATACAGTTTTATGAGAGACTGAAAGAAGGAAAAGAATTGCTGGCATTGGCGTAGGAGAGACATATGAGTTATCAGAACGAATGGCTTCTTTTTGAGGCAGAAGATGAGTTTGATGAAATTAAGCACAGAGAACCGACAGAGGAATTATTGTTCTATCGTGCAGTTGCAAGTGGAGATATAAAAACTGTTAAGAAGAATTGTGAACGGCAGAGATTTACAGAGTGTGATGGTGTGGGAGTACTGTCAAAGAATGCGGTCACAAATATGAAATATCATTTTGTTATCACTACCGCAATGATAACCAGACTCTGTAAACAAAATGGAATGGAGATGGAACAGGCATTTCGCTTGAGTGATTTTTATATTCAAAAGCTGGATGGCATTCATACAGTAGAAGAGGTTCAGAGCCTTCATGATGAGATGGTGATGGATTATACTGAAAAAATGCGCAGATATTTCAGAGACAACACTTATTCTAAACATATCAACGCAAGTAAAGAATACATTTATTCTCATATCAAAGAACGAATTACAATAGAAGATCTTGCAGATTCACTTGGAGTATCTGCGAGCTATCTCTCCAGATTATTTAAAAAAGAAACAGGAATATCGGTCAGTGCCTATATCCGCAGACAGAAGATAGAAATGGCGAAAAATCTTTTGCAGTACAGTGATTATCCGATCATTGAGATTGCAAACCGTCTTTCCTTTTCTTCCCAGAGCCATTTCATCCAGCAGTTTAGGGAAGTTACGGGAATGACACCGGGCAAATACAGGGATGAACATTATATGATACACTGGGATATAGAAAAAGAACTTTGTGTCGCATCAGAGTCGGAACTGAAAAAAGAACAGGATTAATCAAAATATTAAGATAAGTAAAACAGGCGGCTAGCTTACAGGGAATATAAATTTTCTGTAAGTCGGCCGCTTATTTTCATCTGGTAATATCGGGAGATTAAAGAGTTAATATGACTTCGTTCTTATCCTGAAGAAGTTTTTCAGGAATATAATTATCTGCTAATTTCTGTCCGTTAAGAACCAGACTGCAGCAGCCAGATTCTTTTTCGTTTGGATTTTCTACAGAGATATGAAGCTGTTTTCCACGGAAAACTTTCTCAATCTCAAAGTGTTTCCAGCTTTTTGGCACAGAAGGAGACAGTCGAAGTCCTTCAAGATCAGGGCGAAGCCCGAGGATACCTTCCACACATCCTACCATTACAGTAGAAGCAGTTCCTGTCAGCCAGTGAACATGAGAGCGTCCAAAGTGTTTGCTTGCTTTTCCCTCTGTGAACTGACCATAGCAGTATGGCTCAAGACGACGGATTTCGGCACAGTCATTCTGCGCAGCAGGAGAATTTTCCATAAAATAGGTAAAAGCACGTTCTCCATGACCGCGGAGTGCTTCAGCAAGAATCAGCCAGCCCTGGGATTGGGAGAAAATACCGGAGTTTTCTTTGGTACCCTGATTATAGATAACTGCCAGTGCACCATCGAAAGCATGTGCATGGTAAGGAGGATCCATAAGGATTGCGCCATATTCCGTATTCAGACGTTCATATACATTATTTAGTGCTGCGTCTCCCTGTTCCGGGGTAGCAAGACCACTGATAACTGCCCAGCTCTGAGGATTCAGCCACATATTTGCTTCAGGAGCAGCAGCTTCACCGATTCTTTCTCCTGATTCTGTATAACCACGTACGAAGCGGTCGTTATCCCAGCACAGTTCCTGAACTTTTTCGCCAAATGCTTTCTGAGTTTCTTCAAGATACTGTACATATTCTGTATCTTTTTTATATTCGGCAAAGATTTTCAGGATTGTCATTGCATAATAGAACTGTAAAGCAACAAAAGAAGATTCTCCGTTTGCACCCAGACGGAGACAGTCATTCCAGTCTGCATAAAGTCCGGCGGGCATTCCGTGAGGTCCAAGGTGATCAAGGGAGAAGGCAACTGCACGTTTCAGATGCTCGTATACAGTAGCTTCTTCTTTGTTGGCAAAAGGAATCACTTCATCAAGAAAAGCAGTGTTTCCGGTTTCTGAAATATATTTATATACAGTTGGGAAAAGCCATAATGCATCATCTGCACGGTAAGCCGGATGGCCGGTTTCCTGTACATAAGAAGCATCATCCGGAGTATCTTCTTTTCCAGGTGTGTGAGTAAACTTGACAAGAGGGAGTCCGCCACCGTTATTTACCTGCGCAGACAGCATGAAACGAATCTTTTCCAGTGCCATTTCCGGTGCCAGATGGATGATTCCCTGAATATCCTGTACAGTATCTCTGTATCCGTATCCATTTCTGAGTCCACAGTAAATGAAGGAAGCTGCACGGGACCAGATGAAAGTCATAAAACAGTTGTATGCGTTCCAGGTATTAATCATAGTATCAAATTCCGGACTTGGAGTGCTGACTTTAAGATTATCAAGCTTACTGTTCCAGTCAGCTTTTAATGCTTCCAGTTCTTCTGCTACAGTTGGAGCCGGATTTTCGTAACATCTGATTACTTCAGCAGCTTCAGATGACGGTTTCATTCCAAGAAGAAAAGCAATTGTTCTGGTTTCACCTGCTTTAAGAGTTATTTTGCAGGAGAGAGCACCACAGGAGTTTTCATTATAGCTTGTCTTATCACCAAGATCACCACAGACAATACCTTCAGGGTTTCCATATCCATGGTAACTTCCGAGAAATTCATTTTTGTCCCCACAGTAAGAAGAAACCTCAGCACCTGCAAGTCCAAAGAAACGTTCTGTCACATTTTTCTCATCTACATTCTCATTTTCAGGAATTGCATCAAGATTTCCATGAATCTGCTGAGTAATTCTGTTTCCTTCGAACAGTGTACGAGAAATAAAAAGAGAGTACTGTAAATTAACCTGATCCTGTTCGTAATTGCTGTGGTTGGTAAACTCTGCATATCCGCTGAGAGTCAGGTTCCTTTCGTGATCAGAATGATTGGTCACAGATAATGCCCATACTTCATAACTTTTTCCAAGAGGAACATAGTAAAGGGCTTCTGAGTGAATATCGCTGTAGTCGGCAGAAATTTTTGTATAACCGATTCCGTGACGGCATTCGCTCTTATACTGAGCCAGATCTTTGCCTGCAGGCTGCCAGGATGCAGACCAGAAGTCTGATGATCTGTCATCGCGAATGTAAATGTAACGTCCCGGCTGGTCAAAGTTATTAAAAACATAGCGCAGGATACGTCCGTTTGCACCGGATTTTGCAAAACTGTAGCCCCCTGCATTATTGGAAATGATTGCACCGTACTCCGGGGAACCCAGATAGTTTACCCATGGTGCAGGTGTTGCCGGATTAGTAATCACGTATTCTCGGTTTTCATTGTCAAAATATCCGTATTTCATATAGTAAATCCTTTCTGTTAGAACAATATTTATAACTGCGCCTGTCGACTGCTTTTATGGAGGCTGAGCAGCTATTGTTTTCAGGCAAGTGTCACTGTAATTTCATGAAGATCAGAAGAGAGGTTGTTAATAAATTCTCTGGAGATCATAATATGGGAATCTTCTACGATTTCTATTGCTGTTTTGTCGCAGTCCGCAGCGGCGATATGATAAGAACCATAATCTTTTCTGTCTGTGTTTCGGTAGGTAACATGGAACTGTTTTCCTGCAAAAGTAACAGAGACAGAAGCAGTTCCTGCTTCATCGAACTGTTCTGCCAGAAGTTTTGGATGAACCAGAAGGTTTCCGAAAACTCCACGGACACCAAAGACCTCTGTGATCATGGTAAAAAGATACCAGCTTGCAGCACCTGTCAGATAATGATACATGCCACGTCCGTCTGAACGGAAATATTCAGGAATTCCCGGGTAAATATGGCTGGTATCAAAGTCGAGAGCTGTATCAGACAGAGAACGCAATGCTTTCCAGCCTTCTTTTGCAAAGCCTCTCTGATATAAGGCATTTGCATACATAACTGCCATATGAGAGAAAACAGCACCGTTTTCTTTTTCGCCATAAGCGAAACCGAACATACGTCCCATATCAAACTTCAGTTCCTGAAAATCTGTGTTCAGGCGGTAACCGCCAATTTCTTTTCTGTAAAGATAATGATCTGCGCTTTTTACGATTTTCCTGATCTGCGCATCAGTGGCAACATTTCCCATAATAGAGAAAACCTGGCCTGTGAGCATCATACGCACCTGTTCATGGTGGAAACCTTCCACTGCCTCTCCATGATTATCGTAATAGCTGTTATACCATCCTTCTTCGCTGTCTTTGCCATCAATCCATTCCTGTGAACGGATATGATCTGTCAGCCAGTTGGATTTCTGGATCAGGTTGGCAGCAAGTGTGGAGAGAGAGAAGTTTTTCTTTCTGCCGCTTAGGTTATGCCTGCAACTTTTGGCATATTCAGTAAGAATCTTTTTCTTTTCAGATACACTGTCAAACATATCTGTCTGGTCGTTCAGCAGGATTTCAATTTCCTCTGACAGCGGGATACTGGTTTCGCCTGCAGATTCCATAAGGCGTAATATGGAAGCAAGAGTATGGAGATTGCCCGCATAAGCACAGGTAAAGGCAACACTTTCACCATTTTCTGCTGCCATATCCAGGGCATCGTTCCAGTCAGCTCCGCGGAGACGGTAAATATTATGAACACCTACATCATAAAAAGCGGCAAGCTGCTGGATCAGAATGTGCTCCAGAACACTTCCGGTATATACCTGACCGTCTTCGGTGCGCTGTTTATTTCCATATGCGTCATTCCAGAGAGTATCAATTTCTGTGCCGCGCATGGTTTGTGCATCTTTAAAATAAGGAACCTGTTTCTTAAGGATCTCTATATCTCCGGTCTGATTAATATAAAGACTGGTCGTGATTAGCGGCCAGAGTGCATGATCCATCCATACACGTGCGATTCCGTTTCTGTCAGCGATAAAATTGCCGTCACCGTCTCCGATAATAGTAGCATTTGTACCATCAATACGTACGCCGCCATAATTCTTTTCAATCATGGCACCTACATTCTGAGGATTCATCAGCAGAAGAGAAAGACAATCCTGCCACAGATCACGCCATCCGCGTCCACCACGTCCGTAATCATGATGAGGAAGGAAAGAACAGCCAAATAAACGGCGCAGGAATGGCTGGAAACTTACCCATTTCATATAACTGTCAAAGTCAGGATCCTGTGTGTGGAAGTCAACGTTTACCTGTTTTTTCCAGTAAATTCTGGTTTCTTCCAGTGCATTTTTTACTTTATCGGAAGTATTGTATTTTTCAAAAATATTTTCAATTTCTTCTTTACTGTCGGCAATACCTGATAATAAAATAAAGTCTGTTTTTTCACCGGGAGCCAGTGTGAAAGATGAGAAACAGAAAGCACCCATTGCTTCCTTTCCTGCTGCCAGACTGTGTGCGGGAACTCCTTTATATCCTTCATATACTGTGCGTGGATGTGTATAGGTACCACCTTCTCCGATAAAATCTTCTACAGTCGGATAATAGGAAATCGGATTTTCTCCCTTTCCGGAACAGCCATTTACATAATAGATTTTATGATTTGGCTGATGTCCCCGCTCGTCAAATGACATGGTGGGGCAGACGTTGATTCCATGTTCTGTTGTCTCGATACGATGGAGCATGGAAGTGACATTTCGATGATCACGAATGTTATCCGCACTTCTTCCGTAAACAGGAATTGCACCATATGCAGTAAATTTCTGTACAGTATCTGTCTGGTTTTCAACCGTCACATACATAATCTCCACATTATCACTTTTGGGGATAAAAGAAGTAACTGTGGAGATGAGCCCAAGTTCTCTGGAAGTCCTTTTCAAAGTCTGCCACATGAATCCGGCGGTTAGTTCACTGTCTTCCTGCCTGTCAGTAAAACGGTCGGCTTCCTGCTGAGCAGAGGAACCTGTTACTGAATAAGGAATGTGTCCTTCTTTTACGATCCAGAAATTTCTGGAAGAACGATTGTTATGAAGATTTTCGGAACTGACCGGTTCCAGCAGGAAGGTATCCTGATCAATTTTGCTGTCACCTCCAAGCACTGGTGTGACGGAACTTTTCAGACCTGCTTCTGATGCAAGAGGAAAATAAAGATAACTGGTATTTTCCGGTCTGTTCACACAAAAGCTTCCATGATTATCAATAAACTTAATATGTTTCAACATTTTTCTCCTTCCATAAATATTGTATGGAAATTATATCGGAAATGAGATCTTTCGGAAATAAGAAACATGAAGTAAGTATCAGAATCATGACATAAAATAACACAATTTCAGAAAAATATATGAGCAGGTAATGAATCAGATTGCGAATATTCATCTGGCTGATCTATAGAAAAATGGTACTTTTTATACAAAAATACTAATAAAAAACAGAAAGATTATGATTTTAGGAAAGATTTCCTTATTAAATGACAAAATCTGTCTGTATATAAAAAGAACACAATGAGGTCATGAATCTGACATTTTGGTGGAAATTATAATATACCTGAAAAGCAGCTTAAGCTATAATCTGATACATCAGGTGAGGCAAGAAACTCACAAAGAGAAAAAAAGAAAAAGGAGGGCTTTTTTAATGAAAAAGAAAGCATTAGCTGTTTTACTTACAGCATCCGTAATTGCAGGTACAATGGGCGGAACCGCTACAATCGTACATGCAGATGAAGAAGGAAAAGTAATCAATATTTATTCCTGGAATGATGAATTCCGTCAGCGTCTGGAAGCAGTATATCCTGAAGTAAAAGAAACATCCAAAGACGGAACAGTAACAACATTAAAGGATGGAACAGAAATTCACTGGATCATAAATCCAAATCAGGATGGTGTTTATCAGCAGAAACTTGATGAAGCTCTTATGAATCAGGCTGATGCATCAGCAGATGATAAGGTAGATATCTTCTTATCAGAAACAGATTATGTATACAAATATACAGATGCAGCAGCGGATGTGGCAATGCCTCTGACAGATCTTGGAATTGATCCTGACAAAGATCTTGCAGATCAGTATGACTTTACAAAAACAACTGCATCTGATGCAGATGGAGTACAGAGAGGATCTACATGGCAGTGCTGCCCTGGACTTCTTGTATATCGTCGTGATATTGCCAAAGATGTGTTCGGAACCGACGATCCTGAAGAAGTAGGCAAGAAAATGAAAGACTGGGATACAGCAAAAGCTACAGCTGAAGAACTGAAAGCAAAAGGATATTACACATTTGCTTCTTATGCTGATACATTCAGACTGTATGGAAACAGCATTTCCCAGCCATGGGTAGAAGACGGTGCAACAACTGTTAACGTAGACCAGCAGGTAATGAACTGGATCAAAGATTCCAAAGAATGGCTGGATGCAGGATACCTGAACAAAACTGTAAAAGGTCAGTGGAATGATGACTGGAACAAAGCTATGGGATCTGAATCCAAAGTATTTGCATTCCTCTTCCCGGCATGGGGAATTGACTTTACATTGAAACCAAACTGGGATGGAGAAGACGGAGAATGGGCTGTTACAAATCCACCACAGGAATACAATTGGGGCGGTTCTTACATCCATGCAGCAACAGGAACAGATAATCCGGAACATGCAAAAGATATCATTCTTGCACTGACAGGAAATAAGGACAATTTATTAAAGATTTCCAAAGATTATTCTGACTTTACAAATACAAAGAGTGGTATGCAGGAAGTTGCAAAAGATGATACTTTCGCATCTGACTTCCTTGGCGGACAGAATCCATTTACATATTTCTCACCGGTTGCAGAGAACATCAAGATCGCACCACTTTCTGCTTATGACCAGGGCTGCGTAGAACTGATCCAGAACGCTTTCAGCGATTACTTCCAGGGTCAGGTAGACTATGACAAAGCAAAATCAAACTTTGAAACAGCAATCAAAGAACGTTATCCGGAAATCCAGGAAGTTAACTGGGCTGAATAATAAACGCTTTTGAATTGACAGTTAAAAAGTTTCAGGTGTAAATAACCTGTACAGATGCATTTGTATTTGCCAGACACGCATGAAAGAGATGTGTGTCTGGCACTAATATGTAAAGGAAGGAATGCTGAACTATGAAAAAAAAGAAAAGCATCAGCTATGCAAAATGGGGATACATCTTTATCCTTCCATTTTTTATAACTTTTTTAATCTTTTCTTTGATTCCGCTGGTAGATACTGTACGTTATAGTTTCTATGAATATTATCGTTCAGGAATTAAAGAAATCGGACCGAATTTTATTGGAATTGCAAACTATCTGAGTCTGTTGAAGTCAGATATGCTCAAATACAGTACTAATACGCTGATTCTGTGGGTAATCGGATTTGTACCGCAGATCGTGATCGCACTGGTTCTGGCATGCTGGTTTACAGATGCGCGTCTGAAGATCCATGGACAGCAGTTTTTCAAGGTTGTTATTTATCTTCCTAACCTGATCATGGCTTCTGCGTTTGCATTATTGTTCTTTACCATGTTCTCTACCAACGGACCGATTAACTCTATTCTGATGTCTCTGGGATGGGTTAAAAAACCGATAGATTTCCTGGGTTCTGTAATCGGAACCAGATCTCTGGTCGGATTTATGAACTTCCTGATGTGGTTTGGTAATACAACAATTATGCTGATGGCTGCTGTTATGGGTATCAGTATGGATATTTTTGAAGCATCTGAACTGGATGGCTGTAACAGTATCAAGAGATTTTTCTATATCACACTGCCGCTGATCCGTCCGATCCTTGCTTATACACTGATCACATCTATCATCGGTGGTCTTCAGATGTTCGATGTTCCTCAGATTCTTACAAATGGACAGGGAAATCCAGACCGTACATCTATGACTCTGATCATGTTCCTGAACAGCCACTTAAAGAGCAAGAACTATGGTATGGCAGGTGCACTGTCCGTATATCTGTTTATTGTCAGCGGTATTTTATGTATGATCGTATATAAGATGACAAATGACACAGACCCGGATGGTTCCAAGAAAGCTGCAAAGAAAAAAGCAAAAGAAGAAAGAAGGAGGAGATAAACTATGAAATCAAATACATCAGGTCGTGTGCGCAGTATTTTTGTTCATCTTGTGCTGATCTTTTTATCCTTCCTGTGTCTGTTTTTCTTTTACATTCTGATTGTAAATGCAACACGTTCCCATGCGGATCTGCAGAAAGGATTTTCAGCACTTCCCGGAAAATATTTTCTTGAGAATCTGAAGAATGTGGCAAATGACGGAAGTTTCCCGATGTTCCGCGGTATTCTTAACAGTGTTGTTGTATCTTCCTGCAGTGCTGCACTTTGTACATATTTTTCTTCTTTGACAGCTTATGGTCTATATGCTTATGATTTTAAAATGAAGAAAGCAGCTTTTACCTTTATTATGGCAATTCTTGTTATGCCTACACAGGTAACAGCAATGGGATTTTTACGACTGATCACAAAGATGGGAATGTATGACTCTTTACTTCCGCTGATCATTCCATCCATTGCATCTCCGGCAGTCTTTTACTTTATGTACAGTTACCTTCAGTCTTCCCTTCCTTTATCCCTTGTGGAAGCGGCAAGAATTGATGGCTCCGGAGAATTCAGAACCTTTAACAGTATTGTACTTCCGATCATGAAACCGGCAGTAGCAGTACAGGCAATCTTTACTTTCGTAGGATCCTGGAACAATTACTTCGTTCCTGCCCTGATCATTCAGTCAAAGAGCAAAATGACAGTGCCGATCCTGATTGCAACTCTGCGTGGTGCTGATTATATGAACTTTGATATGGGTAAAATTTACATGATGATCACTGTTGCGATCGTGCCAATCATTATTGTATATCTGCTTTTATCCAAATACATTATTGCAGGTGTAACACTTGGTGGTGTAAAAGAATAATGAGAATTAAGAACCCCCATAGAGAGAATGCTATGGAGGTTCTTTTCATGAGAATTATAATATTAAAAACAGGAGTATAATTATATGAAGAAATGGATTTACAGTGGAACTAGAGAAGAACAGCCGTCAGAGAGAGAACTGATGCATGGAAAGCTTGCCAGAAAAGCGGCGTCAGAAGGCATTGTTCTGCTGAAAAATGAAGGAATCCTTCCATTAAAGAAAGATACAGCTGCTGCACTTCTTGGGTATGGAGCAGAGAAAACCGTAAAGGGTGGAATTGGTTCTGGAGATGTTAACAACAGAAAGAATATTTCTATTTATCAGGGACTGAAAGAAGCAGGAGTAAAAATTGTAAGCGAAGACTGGATCAGCGATTATCACAATCGCTATGAGCAGGCGAGAGAGGCGTGGAAAGAAAAAGTTCTGGAAGAAGCTAAGAAAGTAGATAATCCTTTTGATGCCTATGCAGAGAATCCTTTTGCAATGCCGCTGGGACGTAAGGTGGCAGAGGAAGATATCTGTGAAGCAGATGTGGTGATTTATGTGATCAGTCGTATTTCAGGAGAAGGAAAAGACCGCCGCAAAGTAAAGGGAGATTACTATTTAAGCGAGAGAGAAGAGGAAGATTTACGTTATCTTGCAGAAATGAACAAACCTGTGATCCTTATTCTTAATGCAGGTGGTCCTGTGGAGCTGACAGATATTCTGGAACAGACAGACAATATAAAAGGAATCTTAAATATTTCTCAGCTTGGTCAGGAAGGGGGAGATGCCCTGGCTGATGTACTTCTGGGAAAAGAAGTGCCGGGCGGTAAACTGACAACAACCTGGGCAAGGCGATACGAGGATTATCCGGCTTCAGAAGAGTATGGGTATCTGAATGGCAATCTGGAAAAGGAAAAATACAAAGAAGGTATTTATGTAGGTTACAGATATTTTGACAGCTTTGACAAAAAGGTGATGTTTCCGTTTGGGTTTGGTCTTTCTTATACTATGTTTGAGATGAAGTGTTGTAGCATAAATATGGAAGAAAGTAAGATCAGAGCAGAGGTTCAGGTTACAAATACAGGAAATGAATATGCTGGTAAAGAAGTGGTACAGATTTATGTTACGCTTCCGCAGACAGAACTGGAAAAAGAGTATAAGAGACTGGCAGGTTTTGCAAAAACCAGAATTCTGAAGCCGGGAGAAACACAAACACTTACTGTTGAGATTCCACAGAAACAACTGGCTTCTTTCAATGAGGAAACACATACATGGATAGTGGAAAAAGGCAAATATGGCATTCTGGTCGGAAACAGTTCAGACAAACTGAAACTGGAAGCAGTTCTGGTAGTTTCAGATGATACAGTACTGGAACAGATGGATAAAATCTGTCCGCTTCAGGAAGAACTGGAACAGATTTATCTGACAAAAGAATTGAAAGAAAAATCTGTGCAGAGACAGGAAAAACTGATAACAGCGCAGGTTCCGGAATATTATTTTAAACCTGCGATGATACCGGCAAAATCGGAAAATGCCGGAAAAAATCAGGAAAATCTGACAGAGGAAGAAAAAAGATTTGTTTCTGTTCTGGAAGACAGAACTACAGAAGAGCTGATTCCTCTGCTTTATGGAAAGATTTCAGAGAATATCAGTACTCTTGGTGCAGCAGGGATTCGAGTACCGGGATCAGCAGGTGAAACCTGCGGTACTTTGGAAGAGGATGGAATCCCGTCTCTTGTTATGGCGGACGGTCCGGCAGGTATCCGCCTCAGACAGTGGTATGAGGTAGATAAAGAGACAGACAGCATCTATGAAATGGGAGTTCTTGGTTCACTGGAAAATGGAATTCTGGAACCTGGTGTGCATCATGAGAATGCAGACACTTATTATCAGTACTGTACTGCTTTTCCGGTAGGAACAGCACTGGCACAGACCTGGGATACAGATCTCATGACAGAGTTTGGAAAAGCAATCGCAGAAGAAATGGAAGAATTTCATGTAAATCTGTGGCTTGCACCGGGTATGAATATTCACAGAAACCCATTATGTGGAAGAAATTATGAATATTATTCAGAAGATCCATATCTGTCAGGGATGCTGGCAGCAGCAGTGATCCGGGGTGTTCAGAGCAAGTCAGGATGTGGCGTAACAATCAAGCATTTTGCATGTAATAATCAGGAAGATAACCGCATGGGTGTTGACTCCTGCGTATCCGAACGTGCGCTCAGAGAAATCTATCTCCGCGGATTTGAAATTGCAGTAAAAGAAGGAAATCCTGTTTCTATTATGACTTCCTATAATCTTATCAACGGTATTCATGCGGCGAACAGCAAAGATCTGTGCATGACAGTTGCCAGAAAAGAATGGGGATTTGACGGAGCAATTATGTCAGACTGGAACACAACAGTTCCGGAAGATGGAAGCGTTCCATGGAAATGTGTGGCAGCAGGCAATGACATTATCATGCCTGGAAATCCGGATGATGATAAGAATATTCGCCAGGCATATAAAGAAGGTAAACTTACAGAAGAAGAAATCCGAAATTGTGCCGGACATCTGGTATCTATGATCCGTAGATTAGAGCGTACAGATTGTTGAAATGATTTTTCAAACATGCTCTAAATGAAAACAGATAGAATTCTGGCATATGCTGAAAATACAGTAATGAGAGGACAATATTAATTATTAAAATCAATCGGAAGACCATCAGAGGCCTTCCGATTGATTTAGTGCTCATAATAACTGGATTTTTTATTTGCATCAGCAGATTTTCAGCAGATTTTCAAAGGAGAAAATCTCTTTTTCAGACATTAATTCTTCAAATCTGTTCAGGTTAAGATCTGAGTGTTCCAGTTCTCTTGAAAACTGATAACAGATACGGATCTGGTCATCTAGCTTAAACTGCCGGTTGTTTTTCAGATAGGTTCCCACATTTAATTCATGGATGAACAGGGTGCACACAACTGCCATTTTCACCTTGGCGAAGATCTCATCATCATAAACTGCACCGCAGAAATAGGTATAGATCCAGTAAACAAGAAGCTGTTCCTCCTGAATCTGCCAGTCCGGATAAGAGAAATCAAATTCACTTTTCTGCCAGGAATAAAGATTTCCGGAGTCAGACTGCGAATCTGTATTTCCATTATACAGTGGAGTCAGACAATTCTTTAAGTATTCCTGCCATCCCGGGCGCAGAACCTCCATTTCCGGGACAACAGTTTTCCACATTTTTTTAAATAATTGTTCTGGTGTATTTGCGCAGGCAGATGCAACAGAACTGTTTTCTATGTTATCTGTATTTATACGAGAGTAAATTTTGCTGCAAAATCTATCTCCGTATCCGGAATCTTCATGTCGTTTTCGCATTTCTTCCCATTTAAAGAGTTCATTTTTATTTACACATAACTGGAAATCATGTGCAGCAGCCAGAAGTTTCCACAGACGTTTCTGCATGGGTACAGCTCTGTCCTGGATGATATCTATAAGCATATCACGGGTGTCCATAAGTGCAGTGAACAGGAAATAATCAAAGTCATCATAGACTTCTTCTTTTGTCTTTTTTTCTTTTGTGATAAAGTGTACCTTTTCTTTTTGGGAAAGTAAAATCCTTGCTGCCTCCGGACAGGAGAGCGACAGGGAAATCTCACGCAGACCTTCAAATTCTTCAATATGTCTAGGATAATTTCTGCAGGTTCTGCAGAACATTTCCGGTCCTGCTTCTGTGTAGATATCACACAGGTTCTCTTCGTTGAGAAAAGCACAGCGTCTGTTATACTGGCGGAAAACATGTTCTTTCCAGTCAATATCATTGTGCAGGCGATTGCGGAATGGACCTTTAAAGTGCTGGTACTTCTTCAGTGTCTGATCGTCAATCACGATCTGCCATCCTGCGCAGCAGGTATCCGGACAGGCTCCTGCAATGCAGGAAAATTCTTTATAGTAGTTTGGAAATGTGTATTGCATGATATTAAATAGGATCCTTTCTTTTTTTCTTAAGTTTACGGTAAGTTCCTGCAGTCATGCCACAGGATTTGCGAAAGCTCTGGGAGAGATAACTCTGAGAGGAGAATCCTGTGAGATGCGCAATATCTGAAATCCCGTAATCAGTATTTTCCAGAAGCTCCTTGCACACTTCGATGCGTTTTCGGTTCAGATAATTGATAGGAGAAATCCCATAATATTTTGTAAATTCATGACTCAGATAATACTTATTAAGATGACTGAGTTCTGAGAGGTGATCCAGAGTAATATTTTCCCCGTAATTGGAGTCAAGATAACGCTTAATATGAGCGCACTCTTTACTTGGATGCTGGGCGGTGATCAGTTCAAATGGTGAATCCGTAATGCGCCGAAGCTGCAGAATCAGAATATCCAGCATATGACTGCAGATGGTTTCATATCCTTCAGACTGTCTGTCCAGCTCCTGAAACAGAGAATTAAAGTAAAATAACAAATCTGTTTTCTTTTCACGACAGTTAAAAATGCGATACTCTTTATGACCGTTAAAGGAAAAACATAGTCCGTCCACACCTACTGTAAAATAACTCAGAGGAGGACTCCCTTTGGAGATTTCAGTGTGATTGATATGTGGATTAATGATGACCAAATCGTCCTTTGAGATTGGGAAAATCTGATCCTCGATCAGAAAATCTCCCTGACCGTCACGTACATAGAACAATTCTGTAAAGGCATGAGAGTGAGGAATACTGGGCCAGTCACCCTCGTAGCGGGAAGAAGAGGTATTTAAAAGCGTAATATTCTGAGCTGTTGGGTGTTCGGGGCTGAAACGAAATGATTGTGAGCTCATGGCAGATTCTCCTTTCTTCTGTTTACGGCAGATGAGTATATTTGTAGCAATTTTGTTGGCGGATTCTGAATGATAGTATTTTATATCGCAAAAGATATAACTGAGATTCTTCAGGATAATTAGAATAAGTGCATAAAAAATGATAAAAATAAAATCAACATCAGTTATTAAGGTAAAAAATAGAAGGCTTTTCAGATAGCTGATAACATATTTTCTATAATACCATAATTTTTTTGTAAGAGCAAGATTTCTAAAAAACAAAGCAAAAAGTGAATTGAAAAAAATTTTGAAAGAAAGTATTTTATAAACAGATAGACTGAAAATAATGTGATTACAGAAGCGAACGGACAGTAATTATCCGCTTGTCAGCAAAATGAAGGAGGTAACAGAAAATGGGAAAAGGTCGTGTAACCATACCAACTGACCTGGATGTAGTTCCACAGACACTGGAAATGATAGAAGAGTGGGGCGCTGATGCTATACGTGACTGTGACGGAACAGAATTTCCGCAGAAATTAAAAGACACAGGTGCCAAAATTTATGCAACCTACTATACAACTCGTAAGGACAATGCGTGGGCGAAAGCACATCCGGAAGAAATCCAGCAGATGTATATTATGACATCTTTCCACACAGCGGTTGCAGATACACTGGAGATTCATCTGATGGATCACCTCTATCCGAATATGCTTGCAGTCAACACAAGAGATGATATCCGCAGATGGTGGGAAGTAATGGATCGTACCACAGGAGAGCCGGTACTGACAGATCAGTGGTCATATGAAGAAGAGACAGGAAATGTAGTGATCTTATCTGCGAAACGCTTCCATGAATATACTGTAAGTTTCCTGGCATATATTATGTGGGATCCTGTACATATGTACAATGCAGTAGTAAATGACTGGAAAGACGTAGAACCGCAGATTACATTTGATGTGCGTCAGCCGAAAACAAGAGCACACTCTCTGGAACGTCTGCGCAGATTTCTGGATACTCATGAGTATGTGGATGTTGTGCGCTTCACTACATTTTTCCATCAGTTTACTCTTATATTTGATGAACTTGCAAGAGAGAAATATGTAGACTGGTTTGGTTATTCCGCTTCAGTCAGCCCATATATTCTGGAGCAGTTTGAGAAAGAAGTGGGCTATCCTTTCAGACCGGAATATATCATTGATCAGGGATACATGAACAATACCTATCGGATTCCCTCAAAAGAATTCAAAGATTTCCAGGCATTTCAGAGACGCGAAGTTGCGAAGCTTGCCAAAGAGATGGTAGATATCGTACATGAATACGGAAAAGAGGCCATGATGTTCATGGGAGATCACTGGATTGGTATGGAACCGTTTATGGACGAATTTGCATCTATCGGACTGGATGCTGTAGTTGGAAGTGTTGGAAATGGTGCGACCCTGCGTCTGTTCAGTGATATTAAGAATGTAAAATATACAGAAGGAAGATTTTTGCCATACTTTTTCCCGGATACGTTCCATGAAGGCGGCGATCCTGTAAAGGAGGCAAAAGTAAACTGGGTAACAGCAAGAAGAGCAATCCTTCGAAGCCCGATCCAGAGAATAGGCTACGGCGGATATCTGAAACTTGCCCTGGAATTCCCGGATTTTGTACAGTATATCAAAGAAGTCTGCGAAGAGTTCCGCACTTTATATGATAACATTCAGGGAACGACTCCTTATTGCGTAAAACGGGTAGCAGTCCTGAATTGTTGGGGAAAGATGCGCTCATGGGGTAACCATATGGTACATCACGCCATCTATTACAAGCAGAATTATTCTTATTTCGGAATTATCGAAGCATTAAGCGGCGCACCGTTTGATGTATCATTTATCAGCTTTGATGATATCAAAGCAGACAAAGATCTTCTGAAGAAGTTTGACGTAGTGATCAATGTAGGAGATGCGGACACTGCACAGTCAGGCGGCGAGAACTGGATCGACGAAACAATCATCACAGCAGTCAGAGAATTTGTATATAATGGCGGTGGATTTATCGGTGTAGGAGAACCGGCAGCACATCAGTGGCAGGGCAGATTCATTCAGTTAGATGATGTACTTGGAGTAGAAGAAGAACATGGATTTAACCTGAATACAGATAAATATAACTGGGAAGAACACAGAGATCATTTCATCCTTAAAGATGCAGAAGGCGAGGTTGATTTCGGTGAAGGTAAGAAGAACATTTATGCCTTACCGGAAACAGAAATCTTAATCCAGAAAGACCAGGAAGTGCAGATGGCTGTAAAGACTTTCGGTAAAGGAAGAGGCGTTTATATCAGCGGACTTCCATACAGCTTCAAGAACAGCCGCGTGCTTTATCGTGCAGTCCTTTGGTCAGCATCCGCAGAGGAAGAACTTCACTGCTGGTATTCAACCAACTACAATGTAGAAGTACATGCTTACGTAAAAAATGGAAAATACTGCGTAGTCAACAACACTTACGAACCACAGGATACAGTAGTTTACAGAGGTGATGGAAGCAGTTTCCGGTTACATATGGAGGCAAATGAGATCAAATGGTATCAGATATGAAAGATATCGGATAGATTTTATCTGTAAAATAGATTGAAAAGCAAGTCAGTGAAGAAATAACAGAACAGGTTCAGACGTGAGCAGAATGCTTTTGCCTGAACCTGTTTTGATGTGTCAATAAGTTGATTTTTGAACAATCTTGCGTTTGAATTTCTTATTTACGCATCGTTGTCGGTCGCTGTAGCCACCGGCATATAATTATTTAATTAAGCTGTTATCATCAAAGTAGTTGATCTGCATTGCTGAACGAACATCATGAAGTGTCTGTGCAGCTTTTGCTTCAGCAACCTTGCTTCCCTCTTTGAGGATATCATATACATCATCAAGATGCTGTTCCCAGTATTTACGTCTTTCGCGGATTGGAGAAAGCTCTGCCTGGAGTACTTTGTTCAGGAATTTCTTAACCTTGACATCACCCAGACCGCCGCGTGTATAATGAGCTTTCAGTTCATCCAGATTCTGATATTCAGGCAGGAACTCTGCGAAATATTCCGGTTTACAGAATGCATCCAGATAAATAAATACAGGATTTCCTTCCACACGTCCCGGATCTTCCACACGAAGATGATTCGGGTCTGTGAACATGGACATAACCTTCTTCTTAACATCAGCTTCTTCATCTGAAAGGTAGATGCAGTTTCCGAGAGATTTGCTCATTTTTGCTTTTCCGTCAATACCTGGCAGACGTAAGCATGCTTTATTGGATGGCAGAATAATCTCAGGCTCTGTCAGAGTTTCACCATAAACAGTATTAAATTTGTGGACGATCTCCTTGCACTGCTCGAGCATTGGAAGCTGATCTTCGCCAACCGGAACAGTAGTAGCGCGGAATGCAGTGATGTCTGCAGCCTGGCTGATCGGATAGCAGAAGAATCCAACAGGGATGCTTGCCTCAAAATTACGCATCTGGATTTCAGATTTAACTGTAGGATTACGCTGTACACGTGCCACAGTAACAAGGTTCATATAATAGAAAGTAAGCTCTGTAAGCTCCGGAACCATGGACTGGATAAAGATAGTGGATTTCTCAGGATCAATGCCGCATGCAAGATAATCCAGGGCGACCTGAAGGATGTTCTGGCGAACTTTCTCAGGGTGTTCAGCGTTATCTGTTAATGCCTGTGCATCTGCGATCATAATATAAATTTCATCATATAAGCCGGAGTTCTGTAAACGAACACGCTCGGATAATGAACCAACATAATGTCCAACATGAAGGCGGCCTGTTGGGCGGTCACCGGTTAAAATAATTTTGCTCATTTTGCTCTCCTAAAAGTAAATTCCGATTTTCCAGAGAGTTTCTGGAAATTCTCAGTTACTATTATTATAAGGCCTGTGAATGTTACCGTCAATGATTTTGGGGGAATAAATCAGGATATAATTTATTGAATATTTATGCAATAAATACATTTACAGAATTGATTAAAAGAAAAGATTCTGCTAGAATAATAAATAGCTTCCGACAGGATTGCAGAGATGTGTAATAGAAATATGTCATGCATTGCATGATAAGATAAAAGGAGTATTTACCATGCCAGTATTTGATTTCAGCGGTGCTTCAGACAAGAAAACAGGCGTACAGTCTGAATGTACCTACACTACGTTCCAGTCCAATGAAAAGGAGACTTCCCCTGAGAAACCGATCATGATCCTGGATAACAGCAGCCGTCAGTGGAAACATCATTCCTGCGGTATTTTTACTAATCCGATTAAACGTACATCCTTTGAATTTAAAGAAGATGACGGCGTTTTCAGTGCAGATATTATCAGTATTGATTCAAGATTTGTAAGTCTTCTGAAATGGCTTGGGGAGAATCATATCAATGTGCGTCTTTCTGGAGAGAATAAAGAGAATGGTTATGCAGTTTATAAGATTCGTGAAACTGCTTTTGGCGGCGGTACGAAACTTTCCGCAGAGGACGGATTTCTTCAGTTTATGATCGAGAGACTTCTTGCAAGCAGTGCACCTGCAGAGATTGTTGAGGATGAAGATGAGGAAGAAACAGGGGACGAGATGAAGCTGACAAGCATTCAGAGCATCACTGATTTTATGACCTGCGCAGGCAGAACCCTGCCGGATAATATCCGTCTCTGGGCGAGAAGAAACCTTGCAGTTGCCCGTTCACACGAAGTATCTCCGGAGGAGAGACGTCATGCTCAGAGAGCACTTTCCATCATGATGAATGTACAGTGGAAGAGCAATTATTTTGAAGCAATCGATCCTCAGGAAGCCCGCAGGATCCTTGATGAGGAACTCTACGGAATGGAATCTGTAAAGCAGCGTATCATTGAAACAATCATACAGATCAACCGTACCCATACACTTCCTGCATACGGACTTCTCCTTGTAGGTCCTGCAGGTACAGGCAAATCCCAGATTGCCTATGCAGTTGCCCGTATTCTGAAACTGCCTTGGACAACTCTGGACATGAGTTCCATCAATGATCCGGAACAGCTTACAGGAAGTTCCAGAATCTATGCAAACGCAAAGCCCGGAATCATCATGGAAGCTTTCTCGGCAGCAGGAGAATCCAACCTTGTATTTATTATCAACGAGCTTGATAAAGCAGCGTCAGGTAAGGGCAACGGAAATCCTGCAGACGTACTTCTTACTCTGCTTGACAACCTTGGATTTACAGATAACTATATGGAATGTATGGTGCCCACAGTGGGCGTTTATCCTATTGCTACGGCAAACGATAAATCCCAGATCAGCGCACCTCTGATGTCCCGTTTCGCGGTGATCGATATCCCGGATTATACATCAGAAGAGAAGAAGATCATCTTCTCCAAATACGTTCTTCCGAAAGTTCTGAAACGCATGAGCCTGAAAGCAGAAGAATGTGTAGTAACAGAAGACGGTCTGGATGCCATCGTTGAATTGCATAAAAATACAAGCGGTATTCGTGATCTGGAACAGGCAGCAGAGCATATCGCAGCCAATGCCCTGTATCAGATTGAAGTAGATCACCTGACAGGTGTGACATTCAATGCAGAGATGGTAAGAGAATTACTTTCCTGAAAAACTGAAATTATATGTCTGAAAAAATCTTGACATAAATAAAAATTAAGAGTATACTTTCAGACATCAACAGGATAAAATTTAGAAATTGCTGATAAAAATAAAATAAGATCTTCAGGGCAGGGTGCAATTCCCTACCGGTGGTAAAGCCCACGAGCCGTAAGGCATGATTCGGTGTAATTCCGAAGCCGACAGTACAGTCTGGATGAAAGAAGATAACAGTAGAGATACAGAAGAATTAACTGATCTGTGAAAGCGACTGCTCTGGAATAATAAATTTATTCCAGAGCTTTTTAATATCATCAAAGCAGTTTTAATGATGAAGCAAAAAGTCAGATTCACACGAAGATAATTCAAGCAGATATTAATTTACAGGCCCTGGATGTTGAAAGACACCGGGGCTTTTTTGGTATCATCAGTACCATCAGAAGAACAGGAGATGAGGGATTGAAAGATATAACGGATATGGAAAAAGACAGGCAATATATGAAAATGGCGTTAGAACTGGCGCAAAAAGGAATGGGATTTACAGCACCTAACCCAATGGTAGGTGCCGTGATCGTCAAAAGCGGAAAAGTCATTGGCCAGGGATATCACAGAAAATACGGTGAACTTCATGCAGAAAGGGAAGCTCTGGCATCATGTACAGAACAGCCAGAAGGTGCCTCCATATATGTTACTCTGGAACCTTGCTGCCATTACGGGAAACAGCCTCCGTGTGTCAATGCAATCCTGGAATCGGGGATCAGACGTGTGATTATTGGTTCCTCGGACCCTAATCCCCTGGTTTCAGGAAAAGGAATCCGGATTCTGAAAGAGCATGGGATCGAAGTAACGGAAAACGTTTTAAAAGAAGAGTGCGATAAACTCAATGAAGCATTTTTCTATTACATACAGAATCAAAAACCATATGTAGTCATGAAATATGCGATGACCATGGATGGAAAAATTGCCACTTATACAGGCGCATCCAGATGGGTGACAGGCGAAGCTGCCAGAATGCATGTGCAGAAACAGAGATTGAAATATACAGGGATTATGGCTGGAGTGGGAACTGTGCTGGCAGATGATCCGATGCTTACATGCAGACTGGAAAACGGCAGAAATCCTGTGCGTATTATCTGTGACTCCCACTTGCGGACACCACTGAATTCCAGAATTGTGAAAACGGCATCAACAATTCCAACAATCTTTGCAACCAGCAGTAAAGACCAGCAGAAGATAAAGAATTATGAAGATATGGGATGTAAAGTTCTGGATGTCCCGGAAAAAAACGGACACATAGATTTAAACAGACTAATGGAACTTCTGGGAGCTGCAAAGATAGACAGTATCTTACTGGAAGGAGGAGGCACTTTAAACTGGTCAGCACTCGAAAGCGGTATTGTTCAGAAAGTCCAGACCTATATAGCACCCAAACTTTTTGGGGGAGAAAGTGCAAAGACACCGATAGAAGGAAAAGGATTTCCTGATCCTGCCAGCGCAATATTATTAAAAAACAGCGAAATAATCAGAATAGGAGATGATTTTCTTATAGAGAGTGAGGTGAAGAGTAATGTTCACGGGAATTGTTGAAGAACTGGGAACTGTGAAAAAAATAAAAAAAGGAGCAAATTCAGCAGTATTTACGATACGGGCAGAGAAAATTCTGGATGATCTGAAAACAGGGGACAGTGTAGCTGTAAATGGAATCTGCCTCACTGTAACTGCATGTCTGGAAGATGGTTTTACAGCAGATGTGATGCATGAGACATTGAATCGTTCTGCGCTGATTCAGCTTTCTTTGGGACAGCATGTAAATCTGGAAAGGGCAATGCCTGCAAATGGAAGATTTGGAGGACACATTGTTGCCGGGCATGTGGATGGAACAGGAAAAATCACGGAAATTCGCAGAGATGATAATGCTGTCTGGTACACCATTCAGGCTTCACCACAAATTATGAAATATATTGTGACAAAAGGTTCTGTAACAGTTGATGGAATCAGTCTTACAGTGGCAAAAGTCTCAGAAACAGACTTTTCCATTTCTGCAATTCCTCATACAGTAAAGATTACAGTCCTCGGAGAACGCAAAGAAGGAGATATCGTTAATCTGGAGACAGACATAATTGGAAAATACGTGGAAAAATTAATAACGCCTGTGAAAGAACAGCCGATAAAAAGTAATATTACACGGGATTTTCTGAATAAGTATGGCTTTTGACAGAATTAACCACAAAGCGGTTATTCGATTGATGCAGAACTGTACAGTGGATGTTTTATCTGCCTGACACGAACCAGATAAGCAGCCAATACGAATGATTTTGCCCTCTTAACAACAGAAAAATATATTGTATCAGAAAATACATTGCATAAGGAGAGAAAAAATGAACGGATTTGATTCAGTAGAAGAAGCTCTGGAAGAACTTCGGAATGGAAAAATTATTCTGGTAACGGATGATCCGGACAGAGAGAATGAAGGAGATTTTATCTGTGCAGCAGAGTTTGCCACAACAGAAAATATTAACTTTATGGCAACTCACGGAAAAGGACTTATCTGTATGCCAATGTCTGAGGAATATGTAAGAAAACTGCAGTTCCCGCAGATGGTAGCAGAAAATTCAGATAATCACGAAACTGCTTTTACTGTTTCCGTAGACCATATCAGCACCACTACAGGAATCTCTGCGGCAGAACGTTCTGTTACTGCCATGAAATGTGTGGATGAGAATGCAAAACCCGAAGATTTCAGACGCCCCGGACATATGTTTCCACTTCTGGCGAAGAAGAACGGTGTTCTGGAAAGAAACGGACATACAGAGGCAACTGTAGACCTGTGCAGACTTGCAGGGTTAAAACAGTGCGGGCTGTGCTGTGAAATTATGAGAGAAGACGGCACTATGATGCGGACTTCTGAGTTACGGGAACTTGCCGGAAAGTGGAATCTTAAATTCATAACAATTAAAGATATTCAGAATTACCGTAAATGCCATGATATTCTGGTGGATCGCGTGACGACCACAAAAATGCCGACCAGATACGGAGAGTTTATGGCGTATGGATTTGTAAACCGCCTGAATGGGGAACATCATGTAGCACTGGTAAAAGGTGAAATCGGAGATGGAGAAAACGTTCTGTGCCGTGTGCATTCAGAGTGCCTGACAGGAGACGTTTTTGGATCACAGCGTTGTGACTGCGGACAGCAGTTTGCAGCGGCGATGGCCCAGATTGAGGAAGAAGGCAGAGGGATACTCCTTTATATGAGACAGGAAGGAAGAGGAATCGGACTGATCAATAAACTTCGTGCCTATGAACTTCAGGAACAGGGAATGGATACACTCGAAGCGAATCTGGCACTTGGATTTGCCGGAGACGAAAGAGAATACTACATTGGTGCGCAGATTCTGAGAAATCTTGGGGTAAAAGAGCTGAGGCTGCTGACAAATAACCCGGATAAAGTTTATCAGTTGGAAGAATTTGGCATCAGGATCAAACAGAGAGTTCCGATACAGATGAATGCCACAGCGTATGATCTGCGTTATCTTAAGACAAAACAATTACGAATGGGACATATTCTGAAGTATTAAATACAGCGGGGATTTTCATATATAACGATAACGTTCCCGAAAATAAAATTTACCGTATATAAAAACCTGTACAGGTTAAAAAATATAAATTTACAGATGAAAGGACCAGAAAAAATGAAAACATTAGAAGGAAAATTAGTATCAGATGGAATGAAAGTAGGAATTGTAGCAGCCCGCTTCAATGAATTTATAACTTCCAAGCTGGTAAGTGGTGCCATGGATGGGCTGACACGTCACAATGTAAAAGAAGAGGACATCCAGGTAGCGTGGGTACCAGGTGCTTTTGAAATCCCACTGATCGCGTCTAAAATGGCAAAAAGTGGAAAGTATGATGCGGTTATCTGCGTAGGTGCTGTGATTCGTGGAAATACCAGTCATTATGATTATGTATGCAATGAGGTTTCCAAAGGGATTGCATCAGTATCACTGGAAACAGGAGTTCCGGTATTATTCGGAGTGCTTACCACAGAAAACATCGAGCAGGCAATTGAACGCGCAGGTACAAAAGCAGGAAATAAAGGCTATGACTGTGCACTCAGTGCCATTGAAATGGTAAATCTGATCAAAGAATTTGAAGCTTAAATAGACAACAGATCAGACCCTGAAAGTGAAACCAGTTCACGAAAATCGAAAGGTAATGGTGCTTCCAGAAGGAGCATTTCATCTCTGAAAGGATGCTGAAAAGAAACTTTCCATGCATGAAGGGCTGCCCTGGAAAAGGAAGCACAGGAAGATATTTTATCGTCTGAATGATAAAGAGTATCTCCAAGCAAAGGATGTCCTGTGGATGCCATATGGACACGGATCTGGTGGGTACGTCCGGTATCCAGCTTAAGTGTGATAAGCGACCAGTCCTGACTGGAAAAAAGAGTATGATAATGAGTAACTGCTGTTTTGATTTTTCCCGATAATGCAGATGAATGTAAGGAAAGATCAGCAGCAGTTTTCATTTTCAGATGATTCTCCGGGTCCTGCATCAGCGGTAAATCTAAGGTATGCCAGACACCAGGCATATCTACAGGCAAAGTACCGGATACAGCGGCAAGATATTGCTTGTGAATTTTGCATGGAGATTTTACAGATTGAAGCCTTGAAGCTGCTACCTGATTTTGGGCAAAAACCACAATCCCGGAAGTCTCCTGATCCAGCCGCCCCACCGGGCGGACACAGACCTGTTCATTTTTCTCTCGAAAGTAACTGGCAACAAGATTGGAGAGGCTGTCTGTATAATGCATTCCCGTCGGATGCGTAACCATTCCTGCCGGTTTATCAACTGCCAGAATATCCGTATCTTCATATAAAATATTCAGAGAAAAAGAAGTTTCGGAAACTGGAGCTGAAGCTTTGTTGGAATGGAAATCCGACAAATCTTTACTTTTGATTCCGTCATTATAATTTTCAAGATGCGCAGAAGCAGTCCCGGCTTCCTCCAGACAAACGCGGATCACATCGCCTGGATATATTGTCTCAGTTACACGACAGCGAACTCCGTTTCTGGTAATCCCGTCCGGTCGAAACTTCGCCTGGCTGATCTGCCGTTTTGTAAGTCCTGCATTCTTTTTCAGAAATGCTTCCATTTTAAGTTCTGTAGTTTGTTCATCTATTCTAAATTCCAGATATCGTTCCATCTTAATACTTTTCCTGTGTAATATATTCTGATATTGATACCATTGATATTACAGGGCAAAAAATAAACTGTCAATGCAAAATTATGTCAGCGTAATGCATAAAATATACTGAAGAAAAATTGCAATTGTGCTATGATATAAGAATCAAAACAATGAAAGCGGGGCAGAAAATAAATATGAAATACTTAATCATTGGAGCCGGAGGAACCGGTGGTGTTACCGGATATTATATGAAAAAAGCAGGCAAGGACGTAACCCTGATCGCGAGAGGCGAACACCTGAAAAAGATCCAGAAACAGGGTCTTACATTGGAGAAAATGTGGGATAAAACAGAGGAAAACATAAGCATTCCTGCTACAGATATGGAGCATTATGCAGAGCATCCGGACGTAATTTTTGTCTGCGTAAAAGGCTATTCCTTACAGGAAACGATTCCGTTTATCAAACGCATTGCCAGGAAAAATACTATCGTAATTCCAGTGTTGAATATATATGGAACAGGTGGAAAAATGCAGAAAGAACTGCCGGATCTTCTGGTAACGGACGGCTGCATCTATGTTTCTGCCAACATTAAAGAACCGGGAAAACTTCTCCAGCATGGACAGATCCTGCACATTGTATTCGGCGTAAGAGACAAAGCAGAATTCCGACCGGAACTGAAAGAGATTCAGAAAGACCTCTGTGACAGTCATATCGACGGGACTCTTTCGGAAAACATCCGCCGTGAAGCACTGGAGAAATTTTCCTATGTATCCCCGATCGGGGCAGCAGGACTCTATTACCACGCAACTGCCGCAGATTTCCAGAAAGAAGGCGAAGCCAGAGAACTTTTTAAGACCATGATAAAAGAAATCGCAGCACTTGCAGAAGCCATGGGAGTTCCTTTCCAGAAAGATATGGCAGAAGTAAATTTAAAAATCCTTTCCAACCTCGCACCGGAAGCAACCACTTCCATGCAGCGGGATATCATGGCAGGAAAACAGTCCGAAATTGACGGATTAGTTTACGAAGTAGTAAGAATGGGAGAAGAATATCACGTTCCGGTACCCGCATATGAGAAAGTGGCAGAAAAACTCAGAGCCCTGTAGCGAAGCGGATTGCGAATATCCGCTTGACCACCGAAACAACATGAAAAAGGGATGCGAATTACTCGCATCCCTTTCGTACTCATTTGGACAATAAAATTATAATTTAATTATAATTAACTTTAATTCAGCAATTATAATTATAACTGAGGACCAGCTGCAACAAGTGCTTTACCAGCAGCGTTTCCTTCGTATTTAGCAAAGTTCTTGATGAATCTTCCGGCAAGATCTTTTGCTTTTTCTTCCCATTCAGAAGCGTCAGCATATGTGTCACGAGGATCAAGGATACCTGTGTCTACGCCGTTAAGCTCTGTTGGAACTTCGAAATCGAAGAATGGGATCTTCTTAGTAGGAGCGTTGAGGATATCTCCGTTAAGGATTGCATCGATGATACCACGAGTATCTTTGATGGAGATACGTTTTCCAGTTCCGTTCCATCCTGTGTTAACGAGGTAAGCTTTTGCTCCGCTCTTTTCCATTTTCTTAACAAGTTCTTCTGCGTATTTTGTCGGATGCAGTTCAAGGAATGCCTGTCCGAAGCAAGCAGAGAATGTAGGTGTAGGCTCTGTGATTCCACGCTCTGTACCAGCAAGTTTAGCTGTGAATCCAGACAGGAAATAGTACTGAGTCTGAGCTTCTGTCAGGATAGATACTGGAGGAAGTACTCCGAAAGCGTCTGCGGACAGGAAGATTACGTTCTTAGCTGCCGGTGCAGAAGAGATCGGGCGATCAGGAGACGTTTCGGGTCTGTGGAAAGAGTTGTTTTACCTGTTCCGGAAAGACCGAAGAAGATAGCTGTGTTTTCGCCGTTCATATCTGTGTTTGCAGAGCAGTGCATGGAAGCCATGCCTTTCAGTGGAAGGAAGTAGTTCATCATAGAGAACATACCTTTCTTCATTTCTCCGCCGTACCATGTGTTTACGATAACCTGCTCTTTAGTTGTGATGTTGAACATTACAGCTGTTTCAGAGTTAAGGCCTAATTCTTTATAGTTTTCAACTTTAGCTTTGGAAGCGTTGTATACAACGAAATCTGGCTCGAAGTTTTCAAGTTCTTCAGCTGTTGGCTGGATGAACATATTTGTTACGAAATGTGCCTGCCAAGCAACTTCAACGATGAAACGGATAGCCATACGAGTATCTTTGTTAGCACCGCAGAATGCATCTACTACGAAAAGTCTCTTGTTGGAGAGCTCTTTTTTAGCGATTTCTTTTACTGCATTCCATGCTTCCTGAGTTGCAGGATGGTTATCGTTTTTGTATTCGTCTGTTGTCCACCATACTGTATCTTTGGAGTTCTCATCCATAACGATATATTTATCTTTAGGAGAACGTCCTGTGTAGATACCTGTCATAACGTTAACTGCACCAAGTTCGCTGACCTGACCTTTTTCAAAGCCTTCCAGTTCCGGTTTGGTTTCTTCTTCAAATAATACTTCATAAGAAGGGTTGTAGACAATTTCTGTAGTTCCGGTAATGCCATACTTGCTTAAATCGATTTTTGCCATCTTACGTTTAACCTCTTTTCTTCGTTAATGAAAGCGCCTGTTTAAACAGGCTTAAGATACCTTACCATAAAAGCGAATGGGTATCGCTTCTCTTTTACTATTATACATATTTAACGCTTAAAATCAACAGGATTTTTGCCTTTTTTTGAAATTTGTTAAAGATTTATCAACTCAAATTTGATGAAAAAACCGTCATTTTTCACAAAAGGTATGTAAATTTATTATAGTGGCAATATGGGAATACTATTCGTGGATATGATAATATTCTGTCTGACTGGAATAGGCAGGAAAGACAACCAGGAAATACTAACCAGGAGAGCTGCCACTATGTGGTTGTGCCGAAGAAAGATGCATGTTAAAATAGGAAAGAATTATCCGGCTGAAAATGACAGAGTATTATACAGCAGAGAAAAATAAAGGTTACTGTGAACGGAGTGAACATTAACAAATAAAGAGAGGATGAAGATTATCAAAACTTATTATTTAATTGATTATGAAAATGTAGGAAGTGAAGGCTTCAAAGGATGCGAAAAATTACGGGAAACAGATATTATCCATCTTTTTTATACAGACAACAGCAGAAAAATAGACCTTGATATTATCAATGATCACGGAGAGTCAAAACTGATCACGCATAAAGTACCGACAGGAAATCAGTCAGCAGATATGCATCTGGGCTCTTATCTGGGATATCTGATAGGAAAAGAGTGCACAGGTCAGGATGAAGAATGTAAAATTGTTGTAATCAGTAAGGATACAGGATTTGACCATATTATAGAATTCTGGAAAGCAGAAGAAAATGTGAAAATTTCCAGAAACGAGAAGATTTCCGGAAAACAGGTACAGACAAGAAAACAGGTAAAAAAACAGACCAGTAAAGAAAAAGACAGACAGTTGGCAGAACAAACTGATCAGAAAACAGAAAAACAGTTGAATGAACAATCTGAAAAGCAGTCTGTCAAACAATCAGAGAATCAGAATACAAAAAAGCCAAAACAAAAGATAATTGACATGAAAGCCGGAACAAAGAAATTACAGCAGGAATTAGTATTGGTTCTCGACAAGGCAGGCATGCCAAAGGAAGTAGTAAACTATGTTTCTACAACTGTGGAGAAAAATGCAGAAGACAAAAACAGAAAGCAGCAGATTTACAGATCTATCATTTCCAAATACGGACAGACAAAAGGACTGAACATCTATAACCATATTAAAAAGAAAATCTAACGGAATAAAAAATAACGGAATAAAAGAAGGAGGCCGGGAACCTTATTGATTCCCGGCAAAAGTATGAAAAAGAAAAAGTTTTATTTGCAATTACTCTTTGCTCTGTACAGGTAATAATATAACCGGAAAATGTGAGAAATATGTGGTGAGAATTTGAAAAAAATGTGAAATGGATGGAAATTTAAAATGAACAGGCAGGAAAAGAGAAAATATAGCAGGAACAATAATTCTTAAAAAAATGGGAGAAAGCATTAGACTATGAATATACAAATATTCGGAACAAAGAAAAACTTTGACAGCAAGAAAGCAGAACGCTATTTCAAAGAACGGGGAATTAAATATCAGTTTATAGATATGAAAGAAAAAGGCTTAAGTAAAGGAGAATTCCAATCTGTCTGCCAGGCAATTGGCGGTTATGATAAACTGATAGATACTGACTGCAAGGATAAAGACCTGCTGGCATTGATCACTTATATCGCAGAGGAAGACAAGGCAGAGAAAATTCTCGAAAACCAGAGCATCATCAAAGTCCCTGTGGTAAGAAACGGAAAACAGGCGACAGTAGGATATCAGCCGGAGATCTGGAAGAGCTGGAAGTGATAGTTATAGCCTTTTACAAGCTTTCAGATTTTACAATATTATATCGAAGAAAATAGCTGTTTGACATATTTATATGTGTTATAATATAAAATTATTATAGAAGTTACTTTATATTATATTGTCGTGCGACAGATATAATGAACTGATTTATAAAAATGGAAATATTGAGGTGATGGAAATGCCATTAACAAAGATTGCAGCAGAGAATTTTACAGTATTTGAAGATATAAAGATTCCTTTTTGTGAAGGATTAAATGTATTAGTTGGTGAAAATGGTGTGGGAAAGACTCATATTATGAAATTAGCCTATGCAGCATGTCAGGCTTCTAAACATGATGTGTCTTTTTCGCAGAAAACAACAATGTTATTTCGTCCTGATCAGTCTGGAATTGGACGTCTGGTAAACAGAGGAAAGAGTGGAAGCAATAAAGCCATGGTTTCTGTGGAATCTGATACTGCCAAAATAGGAATGACATTTTCAACCAAGACACGAAAATGGGATGCAGAGATTAATTCAGAAGAGAAATGGGAAAAGCAGATGTCTGATCTCACAAGCGTATTTATTCCGGCAAAAGAGATTTTATCAAATGCCTGGAATCTGGATGCTGCAGTAAAAATGGGAAATGTGGAATTTGATGATACGTATCTGGATATTATTGCGGCTGCCAAAATTGATATTTCCAGAGGAGTGGATTCAACTGTAAGGAAAAAATATCTGGATATTTTACAGAAAATCAGTAATGGGAAAGTAACATTGCATGAGGATCGTTTTTATTTAAAACCTGGTACACAGGCAAAGTTAGAATTTAATTTGGTAGCAGAAGGATTACGTAAAATTGCTCTTTTATGGCAGTTGATAAAAAACGGGACACTGGAGAAGGGATCCGTTTTGTTTTGGGACGAGCCAGAAGCAAATATCAATCCGAAATATATTCCGGTGCTGGCTGAATTGTTGATCATGCTGGAGACAGAAGGTGTACAGATTTTTGTTTCTACACATGACTATTTTTTATCTAAATATATTGAAGTAAAGCGGAGACAGGACAGTAAACTGCAGTACATTTCCTTATATAAAAATGAAAACAACAAAGTATTATGTGAGATAGCACCGGAATTTGAATTGTTGGAACATAATGCAATTATGGATACATTCCGTCAGTTGTATCGAGAAGAAATCGGGGTGGCATTAAAGTGAGCGTTATACCAGAATCAGGAATGAATTTTGGAAAATATGATGAAAAAGATTTATTTCATATTGAGACATCTGAAATTTATAAAAAACTTGGAGATGGAATCCCAACAGTGGAGTTTATCCTGAAATATAATGGAAATAATATAGTGTTTCTGGAAGCAAAGAAAAGTTGTCCAAATGTGGCGAATAGATATGAATCGAAGGAAAAAGAACTGAAATTCGAAGAATATTATGGTTCAATAACTGAGAAGTTTATATCATCTTTGCAGATATATCTGGCGGCAATTATGAACAGATATCAGGATACGTCAGAGATAGGAGACAATCTTCGATCGGTAAGCAATATGAAAGATGTAAAATTAAAATTTATTCTGGTTGTAAAAAACGCAGAAGATATTACGTGGCTAGCCGGGCCATTGGCAGAATTAAGAGCCAGATTGCTTAAGGTCAGAAAAATATGGGGTGTTGAGGTGGTTGTTTTAAATGAAGAACTTGCTGGAGAATATAATCTAACGTGTTAGAGTGTTTTTCTGGTTGCATGAAATAAGAACTATATGCTAGGAGATGATAAAATGGCAAAGATCAGAATCATAAAGAAAAATAATGACTGCAGCATGGAATACGAAGTAGGTGATATTTGTGAGGTCACAGGTACCTGGTATGGCGGCGTCCACATCAATGGCCGTTCCGGAATCCCGGTTTCCCTTGATAAAGAAGAATATATGGAACTCAACACAGAACCGGAAGAACCTGACAGTGCGGAAAATGAAAACACTTTGGAAACACCGGAACACGATATTCATGCAGGCGACATTGTACAGCATTTCAAAAGAGAATGGGTATCCCCGGATACTTCCGAATATCTCTATAAAGTCCTTGCAGTAGCCCATCACACAGAAAACGGTGAAAAACTGATGATCTACCAGGCTCTCTACGCACCTTTCAAAATCTGCGCCAGACCCTATGATATGTTTATGAGTGAAGTGGACAGAGACAAATATCCGGATATTAAACAGAAGTACAGATTTGAAAAATATACTGAAAAATAGATGATTGATATTTTATGGAATTGCTATAGTAAAACAGGCACTTTTGCCTGTACAAAAACACTTTGTCGTTGTATAGTAATAACAAATAATAACAGCATACGTTTCCAGAGATTTTATAGCATTATCTGAAAAAATGTGCAGAAAGAACGAAAGGGAAGGAAATATGCAGAAGGTATTAGTAGTTGTAGACATGCAGAATGACTTCATCGACGGAGCTCTTGGAACAAAAGAGGCAGTTGCCATTGTACCTGGTGTAAAAGAGAAAATCGAAAATTTTGATGGAGTTGTTCTTTTTACCAGAGACACCCATGAGACTTACTATCTTGACACCCAGGAAGGACAGAAGCTTCCTGTACCGCACTGTATCCGTGACACTGAAGGCTGGCAGATCAGAAGCGAATTAGATGCACTCAGAAAAACAGAACCCATTGATAAAGAAACCTTTGGTTCCACAGATCTTGCAGGAGAACTGGTGGCAATGAATGAGGATAATGAAATCAAAAGTATCACATTTGTAGGTTTATGCACAGACATCTGTGTTATTTCCAATGCACTTCTGGCAAAAGCATCTCTCCCGGAAGTTCCGATCATCGTAGACGCTAAATGTTGCGCAGGCGTAACACCGGAAAGCCATGAGAATGCACTGAAAGCAATGGAAGCATGTCAGATCCAGATTGACAGATAAACTGCGGAGCAGTTATTCAGTTATGAGCAAGTAGCAAAGCAGATATTTTATCCGCTTGACAATTCAGATATGAGGAGTGACAAAATAATGAAAACAATTACACGAGATGAGGCATTCGCATTATTAAAGAAATACAACAAGGATCCCTTCCATATTCAGCATGCCCTGACTGTAGAAGCAGTAATGAAATGGTATGCCAGTGAACTTGGCTATGGCGAAGATGCAGAATACTGGGGAATTGTAGGACTCCTCCATGACATTGACTTTGAGTTATATCCGGAAGAACACTGCCTGAAAGCTCCGGAAATGCTCCGCAAAGCAGGCGTAGGCGAAGACGTAATCCATTCAGTTGTATCCCACGGCTACGGCATCACAGTAGGATGTGGCGCAACCATTGATGTAGCACCGGAACACGAAATGGAAAAAGTACTCTTTGCGGCGGACGAACTTACAGGACTTATCTGGGCAGCAGCACTTATGAGACCATCCAAAAGCACAAAAGACATGGAACTCAAATCCCTCAAGAAGAAATATAAAAGCAAAGGCTTCGCAGCAGGATGCTCCAGAGAAGTCATCGAGCGAGGAGCCGAACAACTCGGCTGGGAACTGCAGAAGCTGCTCACTATGACACTGCAGGCAATGGCAGACTGCGAGGATGAGATTAAGTCGGAGATGGATGCGGAAGAGTAATGGAATGTCTGATTTATTGACTTATTACCAGAAATGAATGATGGAATCAGAGAACCAGACTGTATGTAGGGGAAGAAACCTATGTGCAGTCTGGCTTTCTTTTTTACTTATATGGAAGTTGATGAAAGAGAAAAGATATCAAAAAAGAAATATGCAACAGTTTTTGCGTATTATAGATAAGTGAATATAACAAAAAATGTCTGACGAAAATTGTTGCTGTTTATGTCAAAAAAATGTATAATATGTCACAAAGAAGTTAGATTTATCAGAAAAATTAAGGCATAAGAAACAAAACAGGTATTTTGCAGATAAAACAGGAGTGAAATCAGTGCTGGATGGCATTTGGTGAGTGAATATATGGCAGATATAGATAAAACATTAAAATATTACAACGAAAATGCGCAGTCTTTTGCCTCTGGGACTGTTTCGGTAAAGTTTACAAAAGTGCAAGATAAATTTCTGGAGAAACTTAACCCAGATGCGTATATTCTTGACTTTGGCTGCGGTGCAGGTAGAGATACAAAGTACTTTCTGAGTCGTGGATATCAGGTAGATGCAGTTGATGGTTCAGAACAATTGTGTCGGATTGCAAGTGAATATACGGAAATTAAAGTCAGGCAGATGTTGTTTCAGGAATTGGATGAAAAAGAAAAATATGATGGCATATGGGCTTGTGCATCTATTCTCCATTTGCCGAAAAAACAACTGCGTGAAGTTTTGAAAAATATGTATGCAGCATTGAAATCGAAAGGATGGATTTATACCTCTTTTAAATACGGAGAATTTGAAGGTGAACGAAACGGAAGATATTTTACCGATTTTACGACATATACATTTAAAGATTTCATACATGACATGCATGGCCTTAAAATAGAAGAACATTGGATCACAGGAGATGTCCGACCGGGAAGAGGTGAGGAAAAATGGCTGAATTTACTTCTGCAGAAAAAGTAAACATCGGGTATGAAAACGAATATTCCACAGATGCAATGACCGGCGGACCGGATAAAAGAAGACAGCTATATTATCAGCTGATACAGAGCATGAAAAAAGCAGAAAGCGTTGATATCATTGTCTCTTTTCTTATGGAATCCGGAGTGAGAATGTTGCTGAAAGAACTGGAACATACTTTAAAACGTGGAGCCAAAATCCGAATCCTGACAGGAAACTACCTTGGAATTACACAGCCATCAGCACTATATCTGATCAAAAGAAAACTTGGTGACAGAGTTGATCTTAGATTTTATTGTGAAAAAGGACGGTCTTTTCATCCCAAGTCTTACATTTTCCATTATACAGATTACAGTGAACTTTACATCGGCTCTTCCAATATTTCCAGGAGTGCGCTGACCTCAGGAATAGAATGGAATTATCGGTTCAGCAGTCAGAAGGACCCGGAAAACTACAAAGAGTTCTTTCGTACATTTGAAGATTTATTTGTGAATCATTCCATTATCATTGATGATAAAGAATTAAAACGTTACTCCCAGAACTGGCATCGTCCGGCGGTGGCAAAAGACCTTGACAGATATGACTTTACGGAGTCGGAAACAAATGATACGAAAATAAAACCTTTATATGAACCAAGAGGAGCACAGATCGAGGCATTGTGCGCATTGGAAGATACAAGAGCAGAAGGAGCACAGAAAGCACTCATTCAGGCTGCAACGGGCATCGGGAAAACATTTCTGGCTGCTTTTGATTCAAAAAAATATGAGAAAGTGTTGTTTGTTGCACATAGGGAAGAGATTCTGAAACAGGCAGCAGTTTCTTTTCAGAATGTAAGGAATTCCAAAGACTATGGATTTTTTATGGGAGCTGAGAAGTGCACAGATAAACCGCTTATATTTGCCTCGGTAGCAAGCCTTGGAAAACCGGAATATTTAAATGAAAAATATTTCGCTCCAGATTACTTCAATTACGTGGTGATTGATGAATTTCATCATGCAGTCAATGACCAATATCGAAGAATTGTAGAATATTTCAGACCGCAGTTTCTCCTTGGACTGACGGCAACGCCTGAGAGAATGGACGGCAAAAATATATATGAAATCTGCGATTATAATGTGCCGTATGAGATTTCACTGAAAGATGGAATCAATAAGGGAATGCTGGTTCCGTTTCATTACTATGGAATTTATGATGAGACTGACTACACAAAGCTACATATAGTTAAGGGAAAATATGCAGAAGAAGAACTGAACAGAACTTATATCGGGAATGCTTACAGGCATGAGTTGATTTACAAATATTACTGCAAATATGGCTCTAGTCAGGCATTAGGATTCTGCTGTTCCAGAAAACATGCAGAAGAAATGGCAAAAGAATTCGGTAAAAGAGGAATTCCGTCGGCAGCAGTTTATAGTAATGCAGATGGAGAGTTTTCCATGGACAGAGCAGAAGCGATTGAGAAACTGAAAAATGGAGAAATCAAAGTTATCTTTTCAGTGGATATGTTCAACGAAGGTGTAGATATTCCATCAGTCGATATGGTAATGTTCCTGCGTCCGACAGAATCTCCGGTTGTCTTTCTGCAGCAGCTTGGAAGGGGATTGCGCAGAAGTAAGGGAAAAGAATATCTCAATGTTCTGGACTTTATCGGCAATTATGAAAAAGCGGGAAGAGTCAGGTATTTGCTGATAGGGAAAAATAAAACAGGAAAAGAAACATATTATCCGGCAGATAAGGCAGATTATCCAGATGAATGCTTCGTTGATTTTGATATGAGATTGATTGATCTGTTTGCAGAAATGGACAAGAAACAACTGACAATCAAAGAACAAATCAGAAACGAGTATTTCCGGATCAAAGAATTGCTTGGCAAACAACCAACCAGAATGGATTTGTTTACTTATATGGATGATGATGTGTATCAGATGGCAGTCACACATTCGAATGAGAATCCGTTTAAAAAGTATTTGAATTATCTGGAAGAATTGGATGAACTCACAGATGAGCAGAAAAAATTCAGCCAGGGAATGGGAAAAGATTTTATAAATCTGCTGGAAAACACCAACATGAGCAAGGTGTATAAAATGCCGGTACTGATGGCTTTTTATAACCATGGGAATGTGAGAATGGAAGTGTCAGAGGTGGAACTTCTGGCAAGCTGGAAAAAATTCTTCTCTACAGGAACAAACTGGAAGGATTTGGAGAAAGAGATTACATATGAGGAATATCGCAAGATTTCGGATAAGAACCATATCCAAAAGATAATGAAAATGCCGGTACGCTTTCTGTTAAAATCTGGGGAAGAATTCTTTGTGAAAAAGGATGGCGCGGCGTTGGCATTGAGGGATGAAATGGAAGAAATTGTGAAGGAGCCGGTGCTGGCGGAACAAATGAAGGATGTTATTGAGTATAGGGCGATGGACTATTATCGGAGACGGTATAAAGAGCAGATAAAAGCACTTTTATAGTGATGGAGAAGATGCGTATGGAATCAGAAAATTATGTGTATAAAAAAGAAATAGACTGGTCTACATTGATGGAAGGCTTTACATTGCCGTTAGATAATCAGGTGATTTTTCTCCGAAATATGGAGAATTTTTTACAGCGTGGACAATCTAAAATCATTCATTTTTTTATGAATGGAAAAACGTATGATGCGAAAATCGTTAATATGAATAACTCAGTAGAAAAGAGAAAGAAGGATGCCTATCAGATCAGATATCCAAGAAATGGTGAGCTGTCACAGGCACTTCAGCAATACTTTTTCAAAAGCATGAGTTACATAAAGATGATTCGTGAAAACAGAGATCCAAAAGACAGAAGTTATATAAAAATGCCAGATGGACTAAAGGAATATCTTGCTATTTATACCACAGAATATGAAGATACTTTTCTTCTGGAGCCAATAGCACAGGATGATTTTCAGGTTATGAAAAAGGCAATTCAAGGAATGCGAGAGCGGACTGTGGAGAATGAAATAGAATATGAGATGGAAGATAAAAGCAGTGGAATAGAAAAGAAGTTACAGATTGTTAAGATTCGTAAACTGAACAGAAAAATTGGAGAAAATTTGAAGCTGTTGTACGGATACCGATGCCAGATATGCGGGCAGGTGATTGGAGAAAAATATGGTTCACATATCGCAGAGGCACATCACATTGATTATTTTGTTAATAGTTTGAATAATGATGCGAATAACCAGATGATTGTATGCCCGAATCATCATAGTGTTATACATGATGCGAATCCGGTGTTTGATCGGAGGAGGATGGTGTATAGGTTTGATAATGGGGTGGAAGAAAGGATTAGCTTAAATAAGCATTTATTTATATATGTGAAATAGTACATACAAATATAGAAAAATTGTTGCGGTCTAATATGGAGATTGTTATAATGGAAGACAGAGCGTAGAAAAACGTGGATGGATATTCACATATAGAACATGAAGAGGTAACATTAATCCGTATGGGAAAAAGAGGTGATATACAAAATTGATAAAGGTGGAAAATGTATTTACAGTGACGATATTGATATGTTGTGAGAACTTGATATAAACATGACTAATGATTCTGAATTATAAATATTTGTATTATCAGAATCTGGATTACTTGGAATGGAAAAGAATTAGAGTGAAATAGATAATTCCAACAAAGGTTTTATAAACAAAAGATAAAATGAAGGAGAGTTATGATGGAAATAATTGCACAGGCAGTCAGAGTGATTGATTATGAAAACAACAGTGTTCAAAGAAGAAATGTGAATATGATGCCAAAGTTTAAAGATTATATTGAACAATTGATTGTTCATGTGAGCAACAATGTTTCCATCAGGGAATATCATACACAGTCAACAAGAACCGAAGTTATTGCGGGAATTCTTGAGATTGCAGGAAATCTGGAAACTCCAGATGCGATTGAAGAAAAGATAGATTCAATTGCAGAAAGACTTGTCAGAAATGAACGGGAAGCTCAGGCTCGGATTGGGCATATGAACATCAGTGTACAGAAGGGAAGTTTGATTTTTGCATTGTTTGAGGATAATGGAAACAGAAAGTGTATTCTTGCTAAAATTGAGCATACAGGTTTCTTTGATGAAAGGGACTACAGTGAAAGATTTGGATTCTCAAAAGATACAAAGAAAATCTGGAAAACATGCATGTTTGATTTGAATAATCTGAATGCAGATCAGTTTCAGGCAAAAATATATTCGAATACGGTTGCAAAATATTGGTGGTTCGATTTCCTAGAGTTGGTGGAATGTCAGAATGACAGGGTAAATACGTACAAAACATATGATTCTGTTGAAAAGTGTTTAAACAGAAAATTGAAGAAAACAGCGCCTTATGATAATAGAGTTATCCAAAATGCCATGTACGCATATATGAACAATGCAAATCGGGAGATGTTCGATTATGATAATATGATTGAAAAAATATTTACGGGTTATATGCCTAATGATATGACAGGCGAGCAAAAACGAGAATTACATGAAAGACTAAATAGACTTCCAGAAGAAAAAGGATTTGACAGACAATTTCAGGCAATACCAGACGCCATAAAGAAAAAAGCAATAAGAACTTATAAAATAAATACAGGAATTATGTTAAAAATCTCAGATATAGGAAATGAAAATGATATCAGTGCATATGAAGATGCGTATGGAAAAAAATATCTTAAAATAAGGTTAAGCGATGACCGCACTTTTCAGACATTTGCACGCAATAATGAAGACAATAGAGAGGAGTAGTTTCTTATGTTGGAAAGAATCCGAAATCAAATTACAGAGCTGAGAAAGGAAGAAGAACGGAGATATACATATGAGGCAGAGTTCAGTTTCAGCAAAGAACTTCCGGTACAATATTCAGAATGGATGAATACGATTTGGGATATTTCTAATAGAGACAAAATAAAAATTTATCTAGTTTCAGAGGGGGGAGAATCCTTTGATTTAAAAGAAAATGTAGAGGAAGAGTATGCAGAATTTCTTAAAGGTCTTGAAAGTGATGAAACAGTTGAGGTTAGCCTTACAATAGACAAAAAAATAGTAAATGGATATTTATCTGTATACTGCTTTGAAAAATTTGCTGAAGATATTAGTTCATTACCAATAGACAAAGTTTTAACAGCATTTTCGAATTTTATGAAAAAAGCTGGTCGGAGTATAACCTTTGAATTATTTGACAGTAGAGATATGTTTTATACAAAAACAATGTTCTTTCTGACGGCAGGAAGCAGACCACTGGATTTGGACTTTGATAGAACAAACAGATTACTGGAATGCAGAGAAAATGCATATTTTTATAATCAGGACAATTATGAATTACTTCCAGATGATTTTAAAATAGAAATTGGATACGAAGGAAACCCGCTCAAAGACTTATTCCTGAAAATGGAAACAATTTTGTCTGCTTGTTTACTGGCTTCAAACTCATTCATACAGGATGGTAAACTGAAACTTCAGATAATGGGGCAGCGTTCAATGGAATATCATGATACTCTTGAAAATATACAGGGAAATAATAATCTTTATAAAATCTACAATTGGATTTATTCAGGCGGCAGTATTGTTGATAAAGTGATTATAGCTAGGAATATTATATGTCTCCATTGTAAATATGAATCTTTGTTAAATATCAGTGATGGAGTAATGGCATCCATTCAAACGAATTACAATCTTTATTTGAGAGATAATGTAACTCAATATTTGGAATTAAAAAATAAAGTTGCAGAATTTATTACGGATATTGTATCGAGAACTGGAGAATATGCAACGGAGATGTTAGATAAGTTCAAGACAAATCTTTTGGCTATTTTGGGATTCCTGTTTTCTGTAATACTTGCGAACATCGTATCTGATCAGCCTTTGGACAATATTTTTACAAAAGACATCACAATTCTTTCAGAAATTGTTTTGATAGCCTCTTTTGGTTATCTTTTTATTAGCTATCAACAGTCAAAATATGAACTACAAAAAGTATATAGTAGTTATGACAAGCTAAAAGATTCTTACCGAGAAATACTAACAGAAGATGATATAAGAGAGTGTTTTCAGAATGATGACATAAAAACAGAAATGAAACGAACGATTGATAGATCTGTGCGAATATATCTCATAATTTGGGGTGGTATTTTGCTTTCGCTTCTGATATTGGTAGAATATATGAGTAGTGAACCTTTTATATGGCCTATTTTAAAATCTTTATTCCAAATAACAAAAAAATAGTGTGATCATACCGGTATATACCCAAAAGAAACTAAGTAGGAGTATACTGAGGGTCTGACCGTGCGTTCAGCAAAGGGTATATAGTCCGGTGGGTGGTCCCATCAAATAAGCTGTTAACCACAGCATTTGAAGCGAGTCTTGAGTCTGTTACGGTAACGTGAAGGCTAAGCGTAGACAGCAAGATAGCAGGGATAGCTATGGAGCACCGAAATCCCAAAGTATCAGAGGGTCGACACCGTGGTCAGGGTGGAAGACAATATATGCACTTATCGTTATGGTGAGATTTTGCATGCCTCTGCGGTGTTGTTGAAACTATTCATGTCAGACAGGGACTATATGTCAACTGGAGAGGACCTGCATTTTCTTTTCAGAGTGTGTAAATGAAAAGTATGTCCGCCAACCAAAAGAAAAAAGACAAACGAAATGCAGGTAGTCGGAGGCCCGAACAGTACCGGTGAAGGTATGAACAAAAATAAATACTGGAGGGAAGTCGAGAGAGAACTGTGCCTCGCAGTTCTGGCCTGCGAAACTATATCAAAGAGGAAACATTAGCTATACACAGAGATAGGGGAACTAATGGAAACGAAATTGGCGAGAATATCACAATTATCAAAAGAAAACCCAGACATGGTCTTTACATCACTGGGGCATTTTATCAATAAGGAGATCGCTTGAATTGTTGGAAGAATTCTTTCATAAATATATTAATATTAGAAGTTGTCAGTTATTAAGGATTAATCCTGAAACGAAGAAGTGGAATTGCTCTATGGCAACAAGGGCGAATCGCAGGGAAACTAGGTATTTGCCGATTTGCTGCCTCATCTGCTCAGGATAATAGAAAATGCCGGAATGCTGATCATTGATGAATTTGGCAATAGTCTTCATAATAAATTGGCTGAAAAAATTATTGAATTCTTTATGGAGAATGTTGCTTTACGCTAAAATGGTTTCATGCTATCATTATTTTAGTTAAAAATTTTGATGGCATGAAGCTATTTTTGATTGGAGGCATGGAAGATTTGAACTTTAATTATTGCTATAAAATTATTTATGAATCAGGGGAAACTTATGACAGACGAAGAAATGAGCTGTCAGTAGAAATTTCAAAAGAAGACTATAAGAAAATTATAACAGGAGTATTACAGGAAAGATCGATTGATCAGATTGAATAACTGCGCGTCGCATTCTCGTTACTTCCAGTGATGAGTTAGACGCGCAAATTTTTTTGCAAAACAACAGAACAAATGTTTACATAAACCGATACATATGGTATAATATTTATATGGAAAAAGATATATTTAATATAGATAAAAACAAACTTTCATATGGTAGGGGATAT
>PPYF01544222.1_pt1 | contig 147928 bp, 161 predicted proteins | sample 1559871 | NCBI WGS metagenome assembly PPYF01 (sample SAMN08240021, study PRJNA423297) | Human gut metagenome, whole genome shotgun sequencing project. | reverse complement strand
CCTATGTAGAAATCTCTTTTTTATAGCGTCTTGCTAGTTTTATAAACTAGCAAGACACGCATTTTGTGACACAAAACGCCTCTTGCTAGGGAGATCCCTAAGACCCCTGATAATAACCCTCGATAATTTGAAAAATTTCAATTTTTTCTAAATTTTTAGATTTTTTTGAAAAATTTCAATTTTTTCTAAATTTTTAGATTTTTTTGAAGTGTTTTGGAGAAACAAATATGCTTCATCCAAACTATAATCCGGCTGTTTTTTCTGTAATTCACCTTCAAGATGCATCCATTCATCAAATTCTTTCATAAGCTCATCCATGCTGATACCTCCTTCCCGATACAATAAAAAAGAGCTTCCAGCAATATGTTAATGCTTACTACGTACTTGATCATAGCCTCCAATCGTTCGCTGCTTCATTTCACACAACAAGTCATTCACGTCCTTCACATGCACATTTTCAATTTGACTGCAGATTGGATGCATTTCTGCTTCGTAGCCTTCAGCATGCAATTTCTGCAAAAACTCTTGAGCCGCTTGTCGTCCGGGGGCATCCATATCCAAAGATAAATAGATCTTCTTTGAACCATATTCTGAAAGATATGTGTAAATTGGCTCCATCGAAAGCATCCCCAGCGCAAGCATATCCGATCTATCGTCCGGATATAATGATTTATAGCTCATCAAATCGATAGGAGCTTCAAATACGATCAGGCTTTCAGCATCCATATTTTGTGACTGGACGAGGAAACCATAATTCTTGTCAGAACCATATGTATCTCCCCGATATTGTCGATCAGAGATTGTTCCCCGAATAAAACAATGTTTTACTTCCATATTTTTATCATATCCAACAAATACCGCATTGTGCTTTCCTGCTTCCTCATAAAGAAGGTGCTTATGCAAAAATTCACTCACAATATCCGGATTGATTCCTCTTGACTTTGTGAGATATGCAAATACCCGGCGGTGATTATCATTTTTCTCCGGTACCTTCAATTCCTTTTTGCTTCGCAAGGATTGGTAATTTTCATTCTTATAACCTGTATTACTAGAGAGATCAATGAACGTTCTTGATATCTCAGTATTGATATATGCGATTGCATCCCCAATATTACAGCCTCGTTCACGCATTACAAAATCGATGCCCGAACCACCAGCTCTTTCATAATAGTGATAAAAAGAATTTGTATTAGTGAAAAACACCAAGCTCTTTTCACCGTCAGCAAAATAATAATTTCCATGCTGTTTTAATGAGTAGCCGAAGTGTTCAGCAATTAAAAGAATAGAACAATTCCTTGCTGCAGCTGTTTCGTTTTGCATTTGTTCCCGTGTTCTATATGTCATCCATATTCCTCCAAATAAAAAAGCTACCAGCACATTTGCTGATAGCTCTTGATTATTTCCATTTGTTACTAAAATTTAATTTTTGCCTTTATGAGTGACCACGATTCCGGCGTCAGCTTCTCCTTCCAGATCACGGCATCATCGACCGCTTTCATATAGATGAAATCAACCGAATTTTCTTGTCTGAGAAGTAGCTCATCCAGATCATTGGCAAGATGATTGTTATTCAGATCATCAAACAACGCTGCATAAATTGCTTTTTTCACCGTAATTTCATACGATTTTGTGTAGAATTCTGTTCTCGATATGAGCTTTAAGTAGCAGAAATATGTTTCCTGCTCATATTTTAGTTTGTCATATAAATCATCAAACATTTTCTAAACCTCCTATTCGTGTTTTCCGGTTCCCAGGATATAACCGTCTGCAGTGTACATATAGTATGTGTTCCATACAGTTCCGGCACGTGCGCTCCAGGAATCCGATGATAGATTGACATTGAGATTGATCGTCGTTATGTTTCCCGAAGAATCTCTGGCTTTTATATTTGTAATACCTCCATAGCAGTAAATAAGCGGATTCACGCTTAATCCATTTAATTGTGTCCGGAGATGGCAATGCACACCTGTTGAATTTCCGGTACTTCCGGCATACGCAATCTGCTGACCGGCAGCCACCTTCTGACCGACCGCTATATTGGCAAATGAATTATTGTGCATATATGTGTGTACAAGCGTACCATCTTTGGTCTGAGTGGATATAGATACATAATTTCCCATCGATGAACTATATGCCTTGGCTGTCACAATTCCTTCTGCGATCGCATACACCGGCTCATTTGCTCCGACGTTAAAATCGATTCCTAAATGATTTTTGGATGCAAAACTGACTGTCGGCTGTCTGCGTCCAAAAAACGAAGTGACCTCTACATGGCTGGCATCAACCGCCCACAAATATTCCCCGCCTGCAATCATGCTTGAATCGATCATAACCGCGCTGGCTTCGAGCTTTGCTGCCCACTGGGAACCATAGCTTTTTGTGCCATAATGTCCGCCCTTACTGTTGGAAAATTCCGTTGAGATGTCAAGCGACCATTTCTCGTATCCCTTTTTTCTGCTCCAATCCAGAAACCCGGATCCATAGTTATATCCCTGAGCAACCATGGTTAGACCATCAACATCCGATGCAGATGTCACATTCCATTTTTTGAGTAGATCATAAAATACCCTCGTCCCAACATCGATCGACCGTTGCGCATCTGACCATTCTGCAGGCATCTCTTTATTCCAATAACTGCCGGCTGCACTACATTGCATTACATCGCCATTTACACCGGCTGCATCGGCTTTTCCTCCGGATTCCTGATAAATCGTTGTAAGTATCGCATCCACGAATAACGTTAAATCCACATCGCTGTTTGGATCGTTATTCGCGCTGCAACGTTCCGTTACAAATGCCCGCCATTGTTCGACATCTGCCGGGAAATTGGTTGACAATATATAACTCTGTTTCTGCTGATTCTTTGCGCGGTTTGCAGCATTGATATTGTCCGTGACAAGCATCACGACTACAACTATAATCGGAACTAAAATACATAGGTATATAACAAATGGAGCAAGCAGCACGCGCAAAAATGACCATACAGCCCGAAGCGCCATCTTAAAAACCTTCACAACGCCAGATACGATTGCACGGATACTTGCTTTTCCTGCCGATTCTACCATACTGGATGCATCTCCGGAGGATACGACCTGTGCGATCCGTTTCATACGGACAAACTGTTTCAATGCATCTTTTCCTACATTGCGCATCTTTTTGGTCGATATACGAATGCCCTTCTTGTTAGATTCACTGATCTGCCGGAACGTGGAATCTGCTTTTATCCCATATTTCTGTTTTTCTTCTGTGCTTATCACAGATTTTTGTTGAGCAATCTTGCGGATTGCCGACGAATTACCGGATACAACATTCTGATCCGACTGCTTTTGCAGATTCTGATTGCCCCATTTCTTTAATACTTCCTTTTTCTCAATCTGGGCTTTCTTTTGTACATTCGAACGTCTGGCTGATTTTGCATTTTCCATCTGCTTTTTACTGTCATTTGCAACCTGTTGTCGAATATTCGCAGATGAATCATCTGCAGCTTCTCCCTTATCCTTCTTAATTTGTATAAACCGTACATTATCTGATGCTAGTTTGATTGCCGCATTTTCAACCGTCTGAACCACTGCAGACGGTGCTTCATGCACAATCTGCTTATTTTCTACGTCAATTCCATGATTTTCTTCCGGCATATCATCACCCCCAATCTGTTACTGCTGGGCAACAAACATATGTTTTCTCTCTGATGCATCTGCATCACGATGGAAGTTCTTATCAAACAGTCCAAAAAGCTCTGTACCCGGTTCAAGCATCAAAGATGCAGGAATAATCACAGGTCCACATCGAAGAAGCCCTTTTGCGCATCCACTTTCTTTTGTGCAGTATTTGATCAGTTCCTTTGAAAGTCCAAGCTCCTGCTCCAGCTTCACAGCAGCTCCCGGCTGCTGCTTCAGAATCAGGACAAACTCCGAATTATCAAGCATCGCCTTTGTAGTATCATTCAAAAGCACATCCGTAACATTCTGTGTCATGGCTGTACAAATACCTCCAAGCGATCGTACAAGCATCCACAGCGACTTGATATACTGCTGAGAGTAGTCCGTATGCAGCACCTCATGGAACTCGTCTATATAAAGCCATGTAGCCCTTCCAGCTTTCGCATTCTGCATAATTCGCTCTTTCACACACTCAAGCATAACAAGCATTGATACATCCCGGAGATTTTTTCCCATATCTTTCAATCCAAACATAAAAAGCCGGTTACCACCTACCTGCACATTCGACTGCTGGGCAAATATATTGAAGGAACCATGTACAAACTGATCAAGCGCCCATTGCAGGTCAACCGCTTCTGGTTCTTCAATCTTGCCTAATGCTGCGTGCAGATCTGTCAAGGTCGGCATATTCCCTGTTAAGGCAGCCTCATTATAAATATATTTGAGTGCTTTATTCACGATCGAGCTTTCCTTTGCGGATAGTGGCTCACGTTTGCACGTTTCTACAAGCGAATTAACCAGCTCTGCTTTCTCATCTGCGATATTTGATCGCGAGCCATCATTAAAGTATTCTAACGGATTGTAATGGCTTGGGCTATTCGCAGATACGTTCACATATCCGCCCCGAAGCCATGCACACACATCTTCATAGTCATTTTTAGGATCGATCACTATAATATCATCATCCGTTTTCAGGTACACCTGCATCATTTCCAGCTGACAAGCGGTTGTCTTTCCGGATCCTGTTTCACCAAAATAAAACGCATGCGGATTTACAAGCTTTTTCCGATTTGCCAGACACAAGTTCTTCGATACAAGATTGGTTCCATACCACATACCGCCCGGCATTGTAAGCTCCTGCACATTGAAAGGAAATAACGCTGCAAGACTTTTGGTTTGCAGGTTTCTCCCATTGCTGACCTGCCGTACACCGATCGGCAGGATGGTATTCAGAGCTTCCTTCTGCTTCATATACGAATAATCGAAGATGCAGCTTAAGTTCTTTGCAGTCTGGATCACAAGATCGCAGTCCTTTTTGAGCCGCTCCAGATTATCCGCTACAACACAGATATTCATCTGTGTATAGAAGAAATGCTGATCCTGTTCCTGCTTTTCTTTGATCAAGGTTTCGATCGTATCTTTCTCCATCTTTACGGAAAGAGAAATATCTGAAGAAAAGTCCATCTGCTTCACTCTTGTTTTGTTCTGCTTCCGGATACGTTCTTCGATGCCAAGATAAATTGATTTGAGCATATCATCGACATCCTTGTCCGATATCGGAGAGTTATCGATGGTATAAATCATTTTGACCGGCAATTTGGACAATTCTACAATGAATCGATCTGTCAATTTCCCCGGAAGCTGCTTCAGATACAAACAGGAACAAACCTTGTTATCCGTTTTAAAGTATGTTTCTGCAGAAAAATCCAGCCGGGTATTGATGATTGCATCTTTGAAATCAAATCCCTGCGCAACAGCATTTTTGAAGTTGAACTGAAAATACTCTTCATTGCCAAAGCGATAGAAATCATGCAGAATACGAAGTCTCTCCGTCGCATCCAAAGGTGTCAGTGTACTTCCAATCTCTCGAAACGCTGTAATCATAGAGTTTTCAAGCGTTGTAAAGTATGCTTTCGCATTTTCATACGAGTTTGACACATCGTAGCGTACAGTGATGTACATTTCCTGCTCAATGCCCTGTCTGCCGGCTGTAATGCATTTCTCAATGCTCTCGTTAAAATAATCCCGGTACACATCATACTCATCAAGCTTCTTATGCAACAGAATCTGTTCACGCAGCGTAGCCATATTCTTATTTTTGTTATTAAAAGTAATCTTAAAAGGTGCCGAGTTGCTATTTAGCCACCGGCACCAGCTCTCCAGGATTGCAATCTGTTCATCCACAGATGCAGTCGCATAATTGATATCCGAAAACTTATATGTTTTAGTGAAGATTCCTCCACGACCAACTTCAAAAATTCCATTTTCGGATATTGCTTTGATCTCAACAAGATCCTGCACGGATTTCGGTGCTGCCACGCGAAAATCGTCACATTTCTTATAGACCGCCCACTTGTCCATCCTTATCGTCCTTTCCTTTTCGTATTTTTCTTATTTTCCGAAGAATCGTGAACAACGTTGATCCTTGGTGGTTCACTTACATAAAAAAATACATTCTGACCTTCGGTATTTAGTTTCTTGTGTCTGTAATATTCAAAGAAATCCAAATCATTTTTCTTAAAGATACCAATGTATCCCGGCACAACAACCAGCAGCGCACAGATAATGCCATTCAACGAAGAATTAAGTTTTCCTCGAAGTACGATTGTAAATACGATTGCAATTACAAACGAAATTGCAATGCATAAATATTGCCACCATTTGCGCCCACCGAGCATATTCTTGTTCAGATCCTGCGGATCCGTATTGATTGGTAATTCCATAACATCCTCCTATCTGCCTAATACATAAGCTGAAAACTGTTCTACTTTCTTTACTCCTCCTGTACATAGGAAAATTGGGAATAAAAATTGTAGTATCGTGAAGAACACGCCAGACCATGTGAAAGCAGGATACAGCTTTATCGATACAGATTTATTTTTCAAATCATCTGCGCCGACTGCATTACTTAAATCGGTGAACATTGATAATAAATCTCCGGATGCTTCTAACACCTGACCATCCGAAGTGACTATGCAGCCGTATTTGCTGATTGCTTTATCGCGTCCTTTTCCATTTACAAGTTCCTTGACCGCTTGGCTTATGTTATCTTTTTGCTCCTTCAACACACTGTTTGCGCTCGATGTATCTCCTGAGATCGATACAAGCAGATACGCTAGCTCCGCCCCATTCACCGTTATTGATTCCGACGCTTCCGTCTTGGTTGCCGGTATCAGCTTCTGCATTGTATCTCCAATCAGTAGCGAATATGTAAAATTGAGGCACACCATAATGATCAACGCTTCGATGGCTGTCGAAAGAATCGACTTCAGATAACTATGGAACACTTCATTTCCGCGGTTCCCGTCCCCCATGACAAATGTCGTGAAGGATATTGTCGAGAACGGAATCAGTATAAAAATCTTAAATATCCGTGTATATATCTCTACTGCTATCATCACGCCGGATGCAATGATTGCAATCGCAGCAATCAAAAATACCAGGAACATCAAAAATCCCTTGAATCCGCTGACACCGTATTCAATATAGGCGGACTGATCCGTCGCAAGCTTCAGCTTGCTATAAACAACGCCCTGGGAATCTGTACCAAACATCACTACCTTTGCCAGCATTGCACCAAGCTGGAATATGGCAGTAACGATTGGTACTGCATTATTCACCAGGGCGATTGCCACGATCATTTTCGCGCATTTTTTAATTACACCGAATAGATCTAAGTCGTGTCGGGAGTCCCAGGTATCTGTACACATATTGATCAGAAAAAGTAAAACCATCAGTGTAGATGCTATAACTCCTAACACGCTTCCAACATTATCTACCACCGCCCAGAAATCAGCGAATTCATCACTATGAATGTCCTTCGTCAGCATGTCTGCTGACGAAAAAACGAATTTTGAAAACACTTCCAGCGCACCATTAGTGATGTCTACGCAGCTAGCCCCGATGTTTGCGAAGAAGTTTGTCACGGCGGATATCGTATCTAATACCCCCATCTGGTTCCTCCTTTTTTACACACCAAACAATTTGACTAACACTTTGATACTGATCATCAGCAGTGCTGCAGCAATACCTCGTCCGGCATGAAATATACCGCTGTTATCCTGCTGCTGAATCGCATTTACAAGCTCTGTCAAGCTCTTGATAAACATAAGTGCACCCACGGCTGCCATGATTGATGTCAGTACATCCACAAGACTATTAAGCGGACTTGTTACCTGCTTTGCTACTTCATCTGCCGACTCCGCTGCACACACTGCCGGTGCATAGGTCGCAACCAAAGCAGCCACCGCTGCAATCACCTTCCATCCATATCTCTTTGCCTTCTCAAATAAATTTTTCATACGTTCTACTCTCCTTTTTTTCTGATTTTTGGCATAAAAAAAGAGCATGCCCAAACGTCAATTGGACATACTCTTCTTTTTATCTGCTTTACAAGTTCTTATAATCTCTCTTTGAATCTCTTCTGGATCGATAATCTGTACCCTTTCTTCCCCCTTTCACTAAATATAATATCAGGGCTGCAATCAGTACAAGTCCGACGATCACACCAAACGCGATTGCAACCTTTGCCGCTACCGGCAATGTTTTTTCGGTTTTCTTCTGCTCCGCTTCATCATAATACGCCGTAGCCTTCACGGTGTATGTTCCCTTTAGATTCTTAAGATTCTGTACATCGTCTGCACTCAATTCGTACGTGTTTTCAGCCGTGTATAATGTTTCCTTTTCCGTGGCATGCAAGGTGTAATACATTCTATATTGCTTGACATAAACCTCTGCAGATATAATATAATCTCTGCATGTCTTGTTATCCGCATTGATATATGGCTCTCCGGTAAATGATGCTGTATTAAAACGATAAGTATCTGTGTCATATCCCTGCGCAGCCACATAAGACTGCAGATTTGCAGCCGAAAGTGTAGTAAATTCTGTAGGCTCAATCTCAGCAGAGCCTACAATGATTGTTGGTGCATCATAATCATAGATGGTTCCCTGAATAGAATATCCAGACTTCCATCCCTCAAATATCTTATCTGTATGATCATAAGATAATATATAGTTCTTTCCTTCATACTCATAGGAGATGGTAACCGGCTTTGTTACATCGTCCAAGGAGCCGGTAATATAATCAGAGTCTATATATTTCTGCAGATCAACCGGTTTCTCCACTGAATCCTTGCTTTCCGAGAATACACTACTTTTGTATCTATACTTCATACCATTCTTCTCGATTACATCCTTCTCCGGCTTATAGCCGTCCTTCTCTTTAATCTTATCTTCTTTTACTACTTCCGTAGCTGGAATCTCCGCGTCTCCATACTTTTCTTCATATGCACTGATCACAGAATACTCTACATGATTTAAAGTATAATTCTTGCCCGAATCCTCGATTTTATCCTCAAAATCAAAGGTATAATCATCTGGAGAATCCGATTCCCCGGTCTGCTCATCCTCGATTGAATATGCATACAGATTTCCATCTGCTCCATCTGCATCTGCAACCTGCGAATCTGCATATACAGGAATGCCGGATGCAAAAATGCACCCGGCAATCACCAATGCTGCCATATTCCTTTTAATCTTCATGCCGCTTATCCTCCTTCTTTTTTCTATAAATCAGACTAAATATAAGGCAACCAGATAGCAATGCAGCTCCAAGTATCAATGAAATCCTTGTTGGATCACCTGTTTTTGGCTTTGTGGTAGCTTTTTGTCCTCCACCTCCTGTCAGCAGATTAACACGCATATCGATATAACCGACAAAACTATCGTATGTAACCGTTTGTCCCTTATCCTCAATATTTTCATGAATCGCAACGAGGATTTCTCCATCCTCTGTAATTTGATACAAGCGTTCAAAGCAAACTAAGGACTTACCAAGTAATTCGAGCGTATCAATAGATGGATACGTAACATCAATTGCCATATTTGTTTCATCTGCAGTAAACTCGCGAGCGGCAATCACCTTACTCCCGTTCTCCGTTAAAAAAGGATTTTTGGTTTCATATGACATGATTACGCCCTCAAGTCGATACTTTGATCCTATAATTAATTTATTCATATCTACTGTATCAATTATCACCGAATCGTGCCGTCTTCTTCCATTGTGTGTAAGACTTACCGCATCTTTCGCAGTTGTATGAATATCTGGGGTTATAAGTTTGTTGTTAATTGTAACTTCGTATTTAATGCTTTCAATAATATTACCATCTTCATCTGTTGATACAGTCTTATCCCCTTCTGACGATAATATAACTTTTACAGGTTTTAATACTTCATATTCCGCTGGCGTTTTCTCTTCGATCCGATACTTGCCAAGCGGCAGCTCCTTTGTTACAGCATTGCCATCCTGATCGGTTACGATTGTATCTACAAGAGCATCTTTCAGATACAAAGTATCGCCTGATCCGTCCGGAGCAAGAATGTCCTCATCTGCATATACCTTAAATGTAACATCTGCAAGTTTAATCTTTGATGTATCAAATTCTTTCGTTGTCTCGTTATAGACGCGCTTCTCACCGTTCTTAGTAATCCGGATCGTACCCTGCAGGCTGGTGTTATCGATCTCATACTCGAATACACCCATGTCTGTGACCTGTCCTTCCGGCGTTTCGTAGATCTTATAAACGGCGTCCGCATCGATCGTGATATCATAAGACTTGTTCTGCAGCTTGGAATAGTAGCCGTTCGGACACTCACTTTCTTCGATTCGGTACTTGCCCGGCATGAGCGTTCCCGGTGTCATAAGCTCGCCATCCTTGGTCTTAAATTCAGATACCTTTGTTGTGCTGCCGTCCTCGGCAGTTACATCAAAGCTCACATATTCTTCATCATCGTATGACCAGATTTTGAATGTTGCTGCATCGGAAAGAATCTTCTTATCTGTCTTATCATCCTTTTTAATAATCCGGATATAAGCCTTAAAACTCTTATCTATGAAATATCCCATCTTAACCGGCTCGTCGGAGTTCTGCGTGATATTCACAGTAAATTCTTTGATCGGATGGAAATTGTGTGGTACGGTTGTTTCCTTCACGATATACTTTCCATATTTAAGCGGTACAGACTTCGCATATCCATTTTCGTCGGTGAAAAGCTCTGTGCTGCCATCAGCAGTCAATGTAACCGCTTTTTTTGCATCCCAGATATATGAGATTCCTGTATCATCCTTTACGATGATCTCTCCATCTGCAGCCTTATAATCATCAGCAACGGCTGTCAGGCTGTCTACCGGGCATGCGCTAAATCCTGCATTTGCAAGTGGATAGGTAGAGTTATTTTTTCCTTCAGCAAGCTTGATTAACTCAAACGGCTGCGACTTGCGGGAATTTGATATAACTCTGTCATTCTCGACACCTACATGTGGAATACCGCTTGGATTATCTGTGATCTTAAATGTGTGAATTGTGTTATCAAGCACGTATCCTTCCGGAGCTTGGATTTCCTGAATTGTTATAGTTCCAATCGGAATCGTTGGTGTACCAAAGCTGTTATAATACAGCTGACTGCTTCCAGCTTGTAGATACTGTATGTTATAATCTGCTTTACCTTCTTTATCCGTCTTGATATACCACGTCCGAACTGCACTCTTTCCTGCCTTTGCCGGATCGGTATCCATCCGGATATCATAATAGCGGATTGCAAATATACATCCTTCCAGAAGAATCGTTCCGTTGGAATCCTTTTTCTGTACCAACACAGAAGCCGGATCGCCGCCTGCTTCCTCTGGAACGTTAAATGAAACCGGAATGTCGCTATCTACTTTTTCTCTGAAAATATCCTTGTTGATCCGGTAACCCGGTGCTGCTTTTGTTTCTTTCACATAGTAAGTGCCATATGGCAGATTTCCGACGGAACCATTACCATCTGCATCTGTTACAATCGTTGCAACTGCATTTTGTCCTGCCTGCGCATCCGCATTGGTCTTAAAGACACCAAATTCAGCACCTTTTAAGCTGTAGCAGGAGTTGCCGTCTGTTATCTCCGGATTCGCAGAATACTTGTGGATTTTAATACTGCCGGTACCTTGTGCGGTTGCGGTCACGCTTGCACTCTTGGAGAGAGATTCGTTCGGTGATGCAAAACATGCATCCTGATAGGATGTATTCTTAAAGATACGTGCTGCATAGTTCGATACACCATTTTTATCCCCATCTCCGTAATACTTTGTATGACTGGCACCGGTGCCGGTCTTAGCAGTAAATGCAAGCTTCTTGCCTTGCAGATCCTTATAACTTGCCTTAATTGTAACGGTCTGCCCGAATACGTGCTGTGTTATATCTGTGTTTGTAAAGGTATCTTTAATCGTTCTAGTCGTCGATGTAAGTGCACCATAATCGGCTGTAAATGTAGCCTGATTAGACGCATCTGCCGAAATTGTCAGATAGTCATAATAGTTAGTGCCATTCACATTTAGTTTTGTGCCGGAATGCTTGACTGTGACAGCTCCGGAGCTCGCATTTGTGAGAAGCTTGTTACACATGCCGGTTGAGCTGTAAACGACACGGAAAGTGACGTTGCCAGAGGCATCCTTATAACCATTTGTCAGTCCACTGCCTTTATAAATTTCCCAAGTCTTTTTTGCTGCGTTATAGACCTGCGTCGTAATTGTCTGTTCCGGATTATAAGCTGCCGTTGCATCGATATAATTTCCAACATCTTTAAAGTCCTTATACTGGTCATACCAGCGACGGGCATTGTCCGAGATCGACCGTAAATGACTAAATGCTGAATTGACACTTTCCCCGCTTACCTTTCCGCGAACCGCTCTGATATCGCAGTCAGATACTGTACTATGCACGGTTGCCTGCGTCAACGCCCTCGCTTCATCCTGTGTCATAGGATAGACATGACCGGCAACCATGATACCCATGACCAGCTTACCATCTATGATGTAAGTTCCATACGTACCTCCATCCTGCGTGTTTCGTCCATCACCTGAATTAGGATCTGCCCGACGCCCACCATATGCGAACATCAAGAGTGCGATGTCTGCTGCAGTGTCGCGATCAGACAGCCACTGTCGACCCTCCTTGTATGCCGTATCAGATTTAGCTGAGCTTTTCGTCGATTGCATACAGTAAGCTTCTGTCTCTCTTCCTGATGCATCCGTTGCTTTTAAGGCCCCGTGCAGGCTTGGTGTATAGTCTGTTGCTGTTATATCCACATACGAAGACAAGTACCAGCCGTCCCAGTACCGGCTATGAATATAAAGTGTCTCTCCCTGATCGGCAAGATCCTGTACTACAATTCCTCCTTCCTGCAATCCCTCATCTTCTGCTGTATCTGCTTCGGCATCCGTATTCGTTGCCGTTTCCTCCGCCCTTACGTTAAAAGGCGTAGAAAAAGCCGTAGTCAGGATCATGACTGCGGCTGTGAATAGCGCTGCTATCCGTTTTTTGCTTTTTAATAGCATCCTCAATTCCTCCTTTTTGCTATTATTGTTGATTTATGTAAACAGCCTGATACTTGATACAGGCTGGAGCTTTCAGCAGTTAAAAGAAAGCATCAAAAAAGGAACAACCGTTTCAGATTGTTCCTCTTGGTCTTTGTTTCGGCTTTATGCTATTTATTGTACTTTATAATAACCATACTCAGGTTCTGTAACTGTATCTGTTCCGATTACACGGCGTTCGGTTTCTCCGTCTACTCCTCCTCTTAAGCATCCTGCATAATAGTGATCCCAAAAATATTCTCCATCATTTGCTACACCACCAGATTTTTCAGATTCTTGCTGATTTTTACCTGCGTAAAATCTTTTTTTACATTTACCGCAATATCTATACGGCACCATTTCGACTATTTCTTTCGTCTCGGTATATGCCGGTTCTGTCGCTACCCATACGACCTTGCGTGTTTCCGGTGCCGGATCATCGCTCCAGTAGCCATCGCGGATCGTGAATGTTTCTGTTTTTTTCGAGCCTTTTTTGTTTACTCCGCAACTGCAGATCACATGGTATTTTGGATCCCAGAATGCGAAGTGCTGTTCCATTTCTTCTTTCGTTCTGTAAATATTATTGCAGCTATCGCACTGATAATATGTCACGGTCACGGTCTGCTCTGCAATCCACGTTGGCTTGCTTGTATCGGTGTTAGGCTTGGTGTTGCTCTGATTTCCCGGATTTTCCGTTGATTCAGAAGCATTCGCGTCATTAAAGCTCTTGGCGGTTGTCTGTGTAATCCCCTTGACGGTTGCTCTCGGTGCTGCAGCTCCCTTTTTCACGAGCATAATCTGAATTGCTTCGAGCCGCTTTCCATAACCGGCGGTTCCGGCACTCTCGCCGTTCTTAGCCCATCCCATCCATCCGAAGGTCTGTGCATGTACACGATAGTAGATATCATAATGGTTTGCAAGTTCACCTGTAAGCCGGATCCGGATTGCTTCCAGACGCTTCGCCTGTCCGCTTGTTCCACTCATAGCTCCATCTGCTACCCAATTCATCCATCCATAAGACTGAACATGTGTCTGATACTCAACGCTTCCACTATAGCTCGTTCCCTTAATATCAATGCTGATACCTTCAAGACGTTTGCCCTGTCCGGTTGTACCGCTGACCGTTCCATCTTTCGCCCAGATTGTTTCCCAGCCGTAGCTCTGTCTATGTACGCGGTAGTTGATGCTTGGTGTCTCAGATGCTGTATTCTTCGGAATAATTTGAATCTTGACCTCTTCCAGTCTCTTTGCTTCGCCCGTTGTTCCGGCTAACGCTCCGTTGTATACCCATCCCTGATTATCGCCGTAGGTCTGGATATGTACCTGATACCGAATATCGTAGTGTGCTGCCAGCTCTCCGGTCAGACGCATCTGGATTGCTTCCAGTCGCTTTCCCTGTCCGGTCGTTCCTGCTGGCTGTCCGGCATTTACCCAGTCTGTCCATCCGTATGTCTGTCGATGTACCCGGTACTGGATTGTTCCCGCATATCCAGTGTTGTTCTGCAGATTGACTGTAATTGATTCCACACGTTTTGCCTGTCCTCTGGTTCCAAGCACCAGTGTATCAATTTCATTCTCGTAAGTGATTCGTCCGTTTGTGTCACCGTAGCTCTGCACGTGCGCTTTTCCGGACATTCCGATCGATGCAGCAGCTTTGCTCTCAACCGCCGGAAGCTGCGTGATCATGAGCAGTGCTGCAAGAAGTGTTGCTGCAAGTTTTTTCATACCTTTCTTCATCTTCATATTGATTCCTCCCATCTTTTAAGATTGTTATACCATATTATCCCTAATTATAATATATCACATAAACTATATTTTGTCAACGAATATTGTCAATGCTTATCATATTTTTGACGAAGTTTCTCAAGTTCTTTATTGTTTTCACTCATCAACGATATATTGCGGAACCATTTGTCTTCAGGTATCTCTCTCCTTGCAAGCTCTCTTTCCGCTTGATCACAATCGGCTACATACCGGTCATAACTATTCTTTATAGAAGCACGTTTTATTCGCAGTTGCATGATTGGCTGCACGATTACTTCCATCTTAGAATCTAAGGCTTGTTCCAAAGCGTTCTGTTCACTCTCGTCTGCATGATTGTATCTGTCCGCCCATGATTTAAGGTCTGTATATAGCAGCTCAAATTCCGGATAAAAAGAAATAAATAACTGTTCAAGCTCTTCATGACATGGCTGCTTTCTATCCTTGGCTTCATTTTTTAATTTGGTTAAAGGTTTCTCTACCTTACGATATAATCGACCTACAATCTCTTCGTTCTTGATCCGGACAGTTCTTTTTTTGTACCTCTTTCCATCACAGACGTAGATATATACATGCTGTCCCTTCACGGCATCTATACAATCTTCAATAAGTTCTGTGAGGTTAAAATCACAATAAAGGGCAAGCGCACTTATAGACACACAAATTATAATTATTAGTTGCATCATAGTTTCTCCTCCTCTGTTGTAATTCCATTTTTCAGCGCATTTCGATGAGTGTGAATGCCTATGATACTTTTATTGATTTTATCATTCACCTGTCCAAGCTCATACTCCAGCTCTGACAGTCTCAAGCTATCACTACTCATCGAGACTACCGCATATTTCTGGCATAAAACTGATAGCTGTGCAAGCGCAGTTAAGATTGTCTCCGCTTCGGAGCGATCCATACATATCTGTTGCATCATTTCTTTGCTATTTATCATAGATTATGTCCTCCTGTTTTACATCGCTTCCTGCTGTCATTTCCTTTTCCCGTTTAGCCAGGAATACTTCTACAATCTGCTTTAGTGCGCGGGCATCCTTTCCACTGTCGACCATATCTTTCAATATCTGATCAGACAGACCACACTTCGCAGCCATTGCAATCACATCAAGCTGGGATGATGAAAGATTGCTCTGCATCATATACGTGCTGATATCGAAATCCTTTGGAAGAGGAATATTTCGGCTGAGGCGCTGTGGTGATGTACCTGACACCTGTTTTTTTGACTTTTTCCCAGTGAACCATCCTCTTTTTTCTTTCTGTCTGCCATTTCCCGGATCTGCTCCATGCTCAAGCATATCGATCCGGTGATACAGCTCCTCCATTTCCTGATTGCGTCGGTTTTCAGCATCATACTCTTTCTTCTTTGCCAGGAACATCTCCTGGGCAATCTTCTCTGCCTCCATCTGGATAAGCTGCTCCTTGCTTTTCTTCTCCCGTTCTGCTTTCTTTTCCTCCTGCAGATTAGTAAGCTCTTCTTTCGTTTCAGCAAGCTCCATATCCTTTTCTTTTATCTGCTGTTCATAAGATGCCATCTTTTCCTCTGTCTCTTTCCGGTATTTCGCGAGATCTTCTTTATACTCGTTCACAAGCCGAGACATTGTATTAAGCGGTGCATCCAGCATGTTGACGATCGCGCTCTCGACCTTCGTGGCATCATATTTAGCAATCATTTCCTTGTATGTGAGAGCCGGCTTCATATCTGCGACCATTTCTTCGCTGCAGCCGGAAAAATACATAAACTTAATAACCTCGCGTTGCTCATAGCTGTACTCTAACGATATCAATCGTTCTATGTATTTTCTTGGAATCTTCAGCTGCAGTGCGGAATTAACCTGCGCGCGAACCTTCTTCCACTCCTCATCCAAATGTCCCAATCCCTTGTTTGCATCACTAAAAAGGTTATATAAGTACGTTATATAACCTTTGTATGGAAGCTTGTCTATATCACTTTCCGCCTGCTCTCCGGGTTCTGGTACATTCTGCATCGGCTGTGGCTGCACATTCTCTTGTATTACAGCCGTTCTAACCACTTCTACCGAATCAACTGAATCAGGCTCTATAGATTTATGCATGTCTGCTTCCTGTTCCGGATCCGGATTCTCGTCCTCAACATACAAATCCTCGTCTTCATCCATAAATTCATCTGTGTAATTTTCGTCCATTGCTCTTTCCCTCCTTAACGATATATTCCCAGTTAAAATGCTTCAGGAACCGGTTTGCTCTGCGCACATAAAAGTGTCCAAGTAAGTCTATCGCCGCAAATCCTGCCAGCATGATGATCTCGTACCTATGCAGCGTGCAAAATGCCACTACGTCCGGCAGAACTCCCGCGTTTCTCCATTTATATATCCAAAAACCGGCTATCGCCGCTATGATTACAAATAAAAAGCACCAATAAAATGAAAATAAGGCATCCAGCACGGTGAGTATCACCCTTGCTATTGCCTTACCTATTCGATATATTACCGGCACATTCCGATATTTGTGTATGCCTAGCGACATGTCATATTTTTGCCGGCGAACCGGATCCGTTAATATATAATATGCAGTTTTATATTGCTCTGCCATTGCAGGCGTAGCATGCTCCATCTTTTCATTATAAGCTGCTTTGATCTGCTCCGTCGTTGCGTTGATTGGAAGCTGCAGCAACTCATAGTGATTCACGACAAATGCCATTTGCTTAATCTCCTGTTATTAAATTGTTTCTCCTCGCCCACTCTCGACCTTTAGCAAGGCAATAAAAAACCACGAACTTTCATTCGTGGTTATCATTGCCCTATTAAAGAAGGGGAAAAGAAAAATGCTATTAACTGGAGGTGCTACAAAATTGCTGAGTTTGTAAGGAACAATTCTGTATGAGGGTGTCTCTCATCCACCTCCAGTGATTATAATATAACATACTTGAAAATAGGGGTAAATAGACTTTCCTGTGTTTTTTGTGGTTTTTGTGGTTTTTGTGGTTCTTGTGGTTTTTGTGGTTCTTGTGGTCTGAAATTGGAATTCTTAGAGAAGAGACAACTGAGATTGCTCCTTTTGATATATACTTACCAAAAAACCTCCGGAGCCATTCCTGCATTTTTCTTTAATGGCTACCTCCGGGCAGACTCTCCCTGCGAAAATCGCAAGAGCGTCAACCATGCCTCCTGAATATCTGACTTCATCCACATGATGATCATGCTTCCGACACACTTTCTACAAGCTCCACCGCCTACATTCGACTTGCTTCATCTTTCGATTGATCTGTGTGCTCCCTGGGGCGTATTACCATGCTCCCCAGCGGGTTACCCTTCCGCAGGATAGTTTTAACCAATGTACTGCCCGTCCGGACAGGTTAGGCTTATTGAGGTCATTCTTCTGCATCCAACCCCTGACGTTATCAGTATAGGATATTCTTGGTCTACACTGAGCCGAGTGCATTTATTATTTAGGCTGCACTACACCAGCTAGATTATAGAGGGCTTTTGTTCCTCTGGCACACCGGCATGGTAATATGGATATTCGTCTCGATCCGGTTATGCTTTCTCATTTTAGATATGAGCATCTAAAGAAAAAAGGCTGACCTTAACCAAGCCACGCGCATTTTCCATTTTTTGAAGCTGCGCCCGCCTGTTTTTCTATTCTTTAGTTTATCTATGTAGCACGCCTGCAGATCTAAGCGACCTCCTGGCGAACATAGCACAATAAAAAAGTCCTGAGCAGATATCCTATAAACAAACTGCCCAAGACTTCTGATTCAACCAGCCATATAAATTTTCGTTTTATACTTGATTTTCTCAGCATAGTCTGTTATTTTATTTATAGGTTGTATAGGTTATTTATAGGTAATCTATTTCATTTACTTGTTTGATATCGTATCGGCAAATACGATATCGCAAAGAACGGATGAGTTGTAGCTCATCCGTTTTTTTCTATGTACTTTTTTCTTCCTCGCCGGAGCTACTTACGTTCTTCTCCTGCTGCTTTAAGTCTGCAAACTTTGCCGCATACTCATTCAAGACACCATTGCTGTTTTTCTGCTCGATGTCGATCATTATCTTCTCCATGTTTGTTCCCTCCTTTCCTAAAATATGTAATGGCTTATATTTCTGTGATATATTTAATCGAATGCTTCATGCATCCGGACCATCCAATACTTTTCTATGTCACTATTTGTATTTTTTGCATAGTTTATCAATCTCCGCGCTATCTGCTGTCTGGTTTACCGTAGATAAGTTTCCAAACCAATTATTTGTTGAAATTTCCTTTCGTGTGAGATCTCTTTCAGCCTTGCTGCGATCCTCTTCATACTTATCATGTCTGTTCTTTATATCCGTCCGTTCCTGTTGCAGCCGCTTGACAAGTAAAGTGATTGCTCCCAGTTCTGAGTTCAAAGATTGCTCTAATACTTCCTGTTCATTCTCGTTCGCGTGGTTGTATCTGTCTGCCCAGGCTTTCAAATCCGTATATAACAGCTCCAAATTGGGATAAAAAGACATTAACAAGCGTTCAAGTTCAGCATGATATGGTAGTTTTCTATCCTTTGCTTCATCTTTTATTCTCCATAATGGCTCCTGTAATGTATGTCGCAACGCATACACTATTTTCCCATTTTCTATCCGTACCGTTCTTTTCGTATATCTTTTCCCGTCATAGATATATATGTATATATGCTGTTCATTTATATGATCCCTTATGGCGTCGATAATGTCTTCTGCAATATCGAAGCCATCATTGGCACAATACATGAGCATACTCAAAATGCATAGTCCAATAACTATAATATATCGTATCATTTTCTGCCCTATTCCTCTCTATTCCTTATGTTCTTCAATAACGGAATGTAACACTATTATTATTAAAAAAATGCCATATCCTGCCACTGCAATGATTTCTGGTAGTAATACATAGAACCAACTCCACTCAATCTTCCCAAGTAACTTAAATACAACAAAAACAATAGTCAAAATTTCGCAAAATCCCATACCTAATCGCCTCCCTTTATCATCTAAAATATTCCAAGCGTATCATCCTTGTTCGTCGCTCATATCCTGATATGGAAACTCATCCCAAATAATTTTATTCATACGACCAACGCAGGAATCGCAAATCTTAAAAGGCATCCCTGATGTTACATTTTCTTCTTTCCCAAAATCTCCATCTTGTTCAGTATTCGGCAAATCAACAAAGATTTCCTTTCCAATCAGCTCGTCCGTGAAGCTTATTTCGTCTCCATAAAGAGAGGATGCGCTATACTCAATTGTGTTGTCCGGAGATACTGAAACCGTATGAATTCTTACAAGCACGATGGTTGAGATGTCCATTCTCCAGTATACAACTTGTCCAATCTTTATTTTTGCTAAGTCAACCAATCTACGTACATCATCCCATCTACGTTTCTCTATATCTGCAGCTTTTAATGTCCAGATACCATATAACAAAATGAAAAATCCCATATATTCTACAAACAAAATAATGGTACTTATGTGGTTCGTGACTCCAACTCCAACGGCATATATTGTAGTAAGCATTATTAAAATAGCGCCAACTGCACCTACTCTTAATCCTCTTGTCATTTTCTTTTCCCAAGTTTCCATTTGCCTTACCTCCGAAATTTAATTTCAATGCTCTCTTTTCCGCTTCTTCGATTTTTTATTCTTTGGCTGTTCATATTTTTTTATGAGATCAGACTTCTCTCGTTCCGAAGCCATCATAACATCCAATACTTCAAATGGGGATTCTTCAGTTGAATGAATCGGTTTTTCTTCCTGAAGTGTCTGCTCTGCAGCCACCACATCTGCCTTATACTGCGTCTCCTTGCGCTGAACTGCTTTCATTTGCTCAACAACATGTTTTATGGCAGCGCCAAGACTCCCGTTCATTTGGTCATTAAAAAGCCCCAGAATTCTCTCTTTTTCATCCTTATTTCCAGTCTCAAGAGCTTTTTCCTTCATCATTTTTCCCCATGCATTTATAGCATCTGCAACCTCCTCAAGATAAGGTGATAGTGAATAATATGTAGTAACATATTCCTGATGATAACTCGTCGTTTTGTCCTGTGTCAGTTTCCACGCCTCTTCGATGGGGTTTAAAACATTTTTTGCGATTGTGTCGTCTAGGCTCAAGTCATCAAAATAAGGGATTTTTAATTTTTTTGTTCTAGTTTTATCAGCATATTTAAGAACCGGAATATAATCTAAGTTTCCATGCCCTCCAAAAAAATAGCCATCAAAAAATATGTCCATAGCTCCAAAGGACATATATCCAAGACCCATTATGCTACCTGTAAAAGTAATTACATTTGCCGCTTGGGTTAGCAGGAAAACAAAGTCCGTTATATTGGGACTGTCGGAGATGGCGGAGATTTGTGGAAGAAAATTTCTAACAAGAGCTTTTATAAGCACTGCTCCGAACATAAGAAATATTCCATATCCAAATTTTTTTATTCCATTATTTGTTTCCATACTCTTTCCTCCAGTTTTTTATATTTGTGTAGTCTTTAATCTCGCTGCCGATTCTGCAGTTATCATTTCTTTATCGGAAAAGAATAAAGAGACACAGGTAAGATGTATTTGTGCCGATATAGAACCTCATTTACAAAGCTTAAATCTTCATCGCTGATTTCCGCAGCATTCATAGCTTCTATCTTTTGCGATAAATGTTTTATGTCCCCACAATAATTGATCACAATCCTTCTTCTACTTCCGCGCACAGCTTCCCGATAATTCCAATTCTGCACATCAGCTTCCATCCCACAAATCCAATTTGACAGTTTTCTCCTGTCTTTTTCTGACATTTCATATAACTCTGTCTGAGACTGTATCGGGTAATGTTTCTTAAAGAAAGATGAATTAAACATGATTTTCTCCTGTCTCTTTGAATATTGTTTTCCCAATATCTTCCTCCGAAAAATATATTGCTTCCCGCTTTATCGTTTCCGCGTGATAGGTTATGTTTCTTTCCCTGGTGATTTCTATATCTTTAATAGATGCCTTCCGAGCTTCCCCGGCTTTCAGTTGGTATATTTCCTGTCCTATCTTCAGAGCTGGTAGTTCATACAACTTTTCTGCATTTTTATATTTTTTTCGTTCACGATAACCCGCAAGCAAAATTGGCAGCAACATGATGAGTTCCAGCACTGACAAAGTATGTATTATTTGCTCCATATTTACCTCTTTCTAACATCTTTTACTATTCCATCAATCGTTATTGCAATCGGAAATAGAAATAAAGCTAAAAAGATTATGCCGCTTGCCGTTGATAAGTCCCATGCTTTTTTGAATAGCTGGTTTCCGAAGTAATAAATTGTTGCAAAAAGCTCCATATTTGCAGCACAGATAGCTTCCGTAAGCCGAACATGCAAGTCGTAAGACTCCAATTTTGCTAATTTTACATTCAAGTAAATCACCCTACACGCCATTATTACAAGTACAACCGTTACTATTATTCCTGATGTTTTACTATCTATAACCATACTTTCCCCTTATTATCTGCTCCGGTAACGTACCTGAACCTCTGTAATATCCTTTTTGCATCCAACGATATAATAGTTACTGCCATTATATTCAACCCTTGACGCAGCCCAGTACGGCTTACAGCGGTCATCGTCGGAATCGTAATAATTTTCATCATCCGTGCAATAGTACTCGATGCCGCATCCAGAGGTAAACTCGTGACCATTTAATGCATACCTGCCGTTTATCTTCCTTGTAAGCCTTCCTGTCGCTTCTACCGGCTTGGTTAAGTAATCCATCGTCCAGGATACATCCTGCAGCTTCCGCATCACGCCGATAAACTCCTTCATAAACTGCAGCTTATTTGGATCCTCCGTAACTGCTTCCCAATCTTCAATTCCTGATAAATCGTCGTACCAATCAAATCTGGATGCGGAAACAAGATACTTGATATCATTGTCGAGCTTAATAAGTTTTGCTGCTAAATCGTCTAATTTCATTATGAAAACCCCCCTTTTGCTAAGAAATCTAATGCCTCCTGTGATACTACCGGATCCGGTGTCTGTACAGGAGGCTGCTCCGGATCCACGGATTGAGCATCTGCTTCCTGCTCTTTTTGTTTTATCCCGGCTGACGTCTGCTTCTGCGCTTCCGGTTCTGCCGGTTCCTGCATGAACTGAGAATGCAGCGTTCTGCCTTTTCCCATATTCTGCATGCTGTCATCTGTATTTTGATGATTGCGCTCCGGTGAATCATATACTGCAGATTGCTCTAATGCAGATATTCTTCCAGAGAGCATCTCCAGCATCGTTTTGATCTCGCTATCTGCCCCGGTGTCCTTCCCAAAAGCTGCTGTACCTGCACCATCAAGCAGCGAACGTATAAGTACATCTTTGATCAGCTTGTTTCTGGCGGAGGTCGTCTGCTGGATTGCGAGAGTGTCGTACAGCCGGTGATCCAGCGGATTGTTCATATCCAGCCGGAATGTGATTGTCTTGTAATTTGCTGCCATATCCAATCAGCTCCCCTCTATACATTCTTGTATTTTGCATCCATTGATTTCGCCAGAAGCTCGTATCCCTTCGCGTTCACACAGATATCCTCGATGAATGTGATATTATGTTCGGCTCCAAGCATAGCTCCTCCAAAACGTTTGATCACACCTGCACCACCACCGACGAAGAACGTCTGCACAAGCTCAAAGTTTACTTTGTTCTGCCGGAGCAGCTTAATTGCTTCTTCTGTCCAATCGCGGATTGCATCCTCGCATACGGTGATCACGGAATCCGGCAGACCAGCATTCTGCGATCTTCCCATAATTACCTGGATAATAGAATCCTCCGGAAGTGTTGAATTGTATTTGTTTGAAATTCTGGCATTGACTGACGCAATACAGTTGTTAATTCCAAACTGTACCGTCTTTGCCTTTCCAAGATCAACCGATTTGTCTGCGTTGATTGGCAGAATCTCGGTTGTGCCGGTTCCCATGTCTACGAGATAGCATGGTCCTTTGATATCATTTAACCGGTGTGCAATAGCTGCATAACCCTGTGGAAATACATACACGCGCGGACTGATAATACATTTATATTCTTTATCCTCGTATCGAAATTCCACCGCATCATGCTGCTTCATGTAAGCAACCAGCTTGTCCTTCTCTGCGCCGTACCGCATGAGTGGTACTCCTACTGCAAGCACAATCTCTGCATCATATATACCGACAAGCTTCATTTCCTCAGCAATCGCAGCAAGCGACAAGATGTAGTAATCCTCATTTACGGTCTTATCCTCTGTGATCCCATCATTTGCCACACCTACCTGATAAAACCGGTTTTCAAACTCAACTACACGGTTCATCATCGGCGGGCGATCCGACAGGTGTGCTACACCCGATGGGAAGCTTGTATTCTTCGTCTTTACATATCCATATCCTGCATCAATTCCTATAATCATAAAAACACCCTCCTGTTATTCCTGTTATTTTCTTCCTCTGCTCGCACTGAATTCATTTTTATCCAGCGCATCTATAAGCTCCTTACTCAGCTTGTTCTTTATCTCTTCCGGAGACAGCAATGTTGCATCCTCTCCCCGCAGATCAGCAACCGTAAGCTGCCTTACCATTTCGCAAGTATTGTTGATCATTGCCCGAAGTGTCTTATGTGAGCTTCCGTATTTGGTTTCGAGCGACCGAAATCCGGATTCTTCCTTATACACTGTTTTGTTTTTTTCTTCGTCTTCTCTCCGATACAAATATTCCTCGCAGATACCATAATGAATGGGATATGGGATTGCGCACATGTTGAATATCTGCAGTATTCGATGAAGGCTGTTGATATTGTCTTCTACTCTATCCAAACACTGCATAAGTTTTTTCTGCCGCTCAAATATATTCGCCTGCGACAGTCTCGCATGTTGATTATATGCGGCATCTGTAAACCCTGAAGATCGGATTCCTAAATTATCATGGCTTCCTCCGGCCGGGAATACGATTGCTGCTTCCTCTGCCGCCAATTCATCAATCTGCTCTAATATGTTTTTTCTGGTATTCTGGTAAATTCCTAACAACCGTTTTCGATTCATAATACAGGACCTGACGTAGTTAACATCAATCTTGGTTGTTGGATAGTTGCTTCTCACATCATCCGGATTTATCACAGCCTCTTATTCCCCCTTTCTGTTTAATCGTCTGAGAAGTCGATTTCCTGCTTCTTTTTAGCTGCTGCTTGTTCTGCAGATAAAAAAGAATCAATGAAATAAATCCTTGTCGGCGCTATTATGTTGTGATCAATAATACTTCCGACTATCATTACTCGCTTCCCAAGGTTTTCGCTGATAATGTATGGTTGAATTGTTTTTTCAATCAGGTACCGCAAATTCGTTGCTATGATATAGTTCATCGGCTTTACTCCGCCCCTGTAAAGAAGATTGAATACAGCGGTTCCATCCTGCTGGTAAGCGGCAGGCGAATTTACGGTACCTAATATTTCGATTACATTAAAATCTGCCATTTCTGGCACCCCTCCATCATTGCTTGTCCTTAGAACCAATCTGCAGGCAAACCTGCAGATTGAACTTAAGGGCATTTTGCATATTCCTCTGCCAGAGCGTCGGCAACCTTATCCGTCAGCCTCTGCTTGATTTCTTTCTGCTGCTCTTCTGGCAGCTCCTTCAGATCTACCCATTCTCCGTCGAGTTGGACTTTGTATATGTACTGCATGCGTTTCACCTCCTGCGCTGTTAGAATATAGTATTCACCAAGGTTCAAACATGTGCTTGCTTAGGGCTGTCTGCTGAATCCCGCTTTGATATCGATTGTGGAGATGGTAATCCATTATTTAGTTCCAACCCGATCATCACGCCCTGAAGGAGTAACTTCTTTTCTGGTGGCATCGCGATAAGTTGCTGGATGAAACTTAGGTCGACCGCACTCACCATCGTTGCATTATGATCTTCTTTGTACATATTGCTCACTCCTTTCCTGTTGTATTTGTTGGCATTACAGTGCTAACTTGTAATCATATAGTAATATCTTATATCTAACTTGTCAACACTATTTTTTGTATTTTTTTATTTTCTATGTTGACAAGTGAGCAAACAAACCTTATATTGGAAATGAAAGAAGGTGATCAAACTAATGAATGCTCGTATAAAGCAAATCCGAGAATCAAAGGGATTAAGCCAAGCAGAATTTGCGGAAATGCTTAATCTGAAAAGAAACTCTATATCTCTAATCGAAGTCGGCAAAAGAAATCCATCTGACCGAACTATTCTTGATATCTGTAACACCTTTAATGTGTCTGAAAAATGGTTGCGCACTGGTGAAGAGCCCATTTGGATACAGGCTCCTAATTCTACTATGGAAAAATTAAGGCAAGAGTTTGACTTGGATGATTTTAGTTACAACCTCGTGCACGAATATTTGAAACTAGATGCCAATACCCGGCAGACAGTGCGGGATTTCTTCTATAATGTTATAAACAAGGACACGATCAACGTTGAGAATGAGAAGTCCGAAGTTGAACTCCAATATGATGCAGTACCTAAAACGTCAGAGGAACTTGAAGCTCTCTATCTGCGACCTGCAGTTAAGAAAAATGGAACGGATGAAAAATAATTTAATATTTGCCGATCCAGGGAATGCTTGATTTAGCTTGGTGCATATGTTATAGTATAGGCGGAAGCTATTTATGTAAGTTATAGTAAACACCAAAACGAAATCCCCAGTAGGCGCAACTACTGGGGTTTCTTCTCGTTTTACCAGTTGATCGTCCGTTTAGGCTAATTGTCACAAACCCAGAGAATGACCTTCCTTTTGTTGGTACCATCGAAATTGCTATTGCGATACAGCTTTTTATCCTTAAGATAATAAATCGCATATATTTTTGTGTCTGGATACACAAAATTTAGCTTTATCATATGAATCTCGTCTCCTTTCTCCAATGAGGAATTTATGCACACATATATGCGCAAATTTTTGTACGTAAAAATTTAGCGGGGGTACATAATTAGTAAGACGAAATTAAATTGAAAAAAAGTATGTCGACGTGAAATATGTACATATGTACTACCCTCCTTCATATGTCCGTAGACGATCTCGTCTTTAGATTGCCGTTTGGGGTATAAAACAAAAAACAAGAAATAAAAAAATGAATAATGAAGATCTTAATAAATGGAGCAAATGAAAAATAATTTAATATTTGCCGATCCGGGGAATACTTGATTTAGCTTGGTGCATAGGTTATAATGGCATCAGCTAAAAGGATATAGTACCACGTGTACACAAAGCGAAAGCCCCAGAGCGTCACCTCTGGGGCTTTCTTGAGAATGCCCTTCTCTTTGTTGGTCGTCTCCTTTTCACCCTTAATTGGGGGGATTTTATGTATTCGCATGTATATGTGCGATTTTTTATAAGTAAAGATGCGAATTTCAAAGCACATAATTGGTGCGACGAGATTCCGTTCAAAAGTTTACCCTTGTTGGTCTTTATTCAGTTTCTTTTTGATAAAATAAACTATTAAATCTGCTGCAACTTTTGAAATTATTGTGATTATAAGCGAGACTAATATTTCCATACAAACTACCCTCCTTTTTCGTAAAGCGATCAATATATCCTTTTGACTGATTTGAAACAAAAAATGGACTACAAAAATAGTAGAACGAAAAGCATATAAAAAATCTTACCGAATCTCAAATATTATCTAAATATTATAGAAAAATTATTTCATGGTTGATTTTAGAGAAAAAAAATGGTATTTTAGAATTATAAAGGAGGAAAGCTAGATGAAAAAAAATATTACGTCAAACAAACTTTCCATTGATTTGCAGGACGAAAGTAAAACTATACTTGAACAATTGAGGGTTTCCACTCTTAAACCATTTGGTCAGATCATAAATAAGCTTCTTTGCTCTGTATGTAATATGCCAAAAAGCACACGCGAGGTCATCCAGACATCACTCGAGCAGGAATACTTTCGTTTAGATGAAGAATTAGATGGAATAAACGGTGCTTATTTTTCTGACGATTATAAATTTAGACAAAACCATATTCTTGAGCTTCTGCAATTAATTAACGGAGGTATATATACCCTTCCATCTCCTCCAGATAAAATGAAGGAAATTATGCTTGCAGATGGTCGTCTTGTGATTCCAAAAGACTGGGTATTAACAAATGAAGAGCAAGCGTCGCATTGTCACAATGCAGTAGTTATCGAATGTCGCGGAGGCAGTCAATATCACGTACCTCATTTTATCTATTTTTTTGATGGAAAAAGCGCAAATGATCTGACAGAACAGCAAGAAAAAGAATTTTATGAAAAATGTATTGAAAAATTTCCTGATTTTAAGGAAATTTTACGGCTTTCTGATGAAAACAAACTGATTTCTGATCCTTCTAATCCGGCGCGCTACTTGAATGCTGACGCATACATGAACGCACCCAAGGTAGGTATTTTCTATATTAATGATTTAGGTAATACCTTCTCCGGTAACCCACCATATGGAGCAGTTATCATCCGTGATCATCATTAGGAAGCTGATTTCAACTGTTATTTGCTACAAAAGTTGCACCGGTGCAACTTTTACCAATTTATAAGAAGGAAGGTGAACGTTTTCTTTTTCTTTGTTTATGATGATGATACCAATACTACTGTTCCGGTTGAGGTACCAAACGAATCATCACTTGATGAACAGGAACTTGAATTTTTCTTTGATGATAAAGTACGAAAGGTCTGGCATTCAAAGGAAGAAGAATGGTATTTTTCTATCGTGGATGTATGCCAGGTACTGACGGATAGCGCAGATGGTCGAAAGTATTGGAATAAATTGAAACAACGTCTTTCAGAAGAAGGTAGTCAGTTGGTGACAAATTGTCACCAACTGAAAATGAAATCTCCTAAAGACGGAAAAATGTACAAAACCGACTGTGCCAACACCGAACAGCTTTTACGAATCATCCAGTCCATACCATCAAAGAAAGCAGAGCCATTCAAGCAATGGCTGGCACTCATCGGAAAGGAACGACTTGATGAGGAAATAGATCCGCAGATTGCAATTGACCGTGCAATTGAATCTTATCGTAAAAAGGGATATTCTGAAGCATGGATTGCGCAGCGTCTGCGTGGCATCGATATCCGAAAGGAAATGACCAACGAATGGAAACGTGCGGGTGTTACAGATCCAAAGCAATACGCCATCCTTACCAATATATTGACTGCTGCATGGTCTGGTAAAACCGTTCAGGAATATAAAAAACTGAAAGGACTAAAAAAAGAAAATTTGCGTGACAATATGACCAACACTGAACTTGTCCTAAATGCACTTGCCGAAGTCTCTACAACCGAGATTTCAAAAGCGACTGACCCAAAAGGAATGTCTGGAGCAAAGGATGCTACTATCCAAGGTGGAAATATTGCAAAAAATGCACGTGAATCTCTGGAAAAGCAGATTGGTCGAAGTGTTTTATCTCCACTGAATTCAAATACACCTAATTTGCTTGACGATAAATAACCCAGAAAGGTGAAGGTATTTTATATGAAATTAGTTTAATATCTGACTGTTGTTATAATAAAAAATCCCCCGTGCTGGAACACGAGGGATTCAGCAGTACATCAAGAGCCTAAGCCTTTGATATAATGCCCTAAGCAAGCATAGTATATCATAAAGACTCTCAGATGTACAATTCAATTTCAAAAATTGTATATATAAGGAGTGATATTTTATGAAGACTGTATGCGCTTATATCAGAGTTTCTACAGATTCGCAGGAAGAATACTCGCCAGATGCCCAGATTCGGTTGCTGAAAGAGTATGCTACATCCCACGACATGACAATTATAGACATTTATCAGGATCTCGGTATCTCTGGAAGAAATGCCGATAAAAGACCGCAGTTTCAGGATATGATTGCAATGGCAAAATCCAAGGAACATCCCTACGATGCAATACTTGTATGGAAATTCTCTCGTTTTGCCCGGAATCAAGAAGAATCTATCGTGTATAAATCGCTGCTAAAGAAGAATCTTGTAGACGTGGTATCTGTATCCGAACCACTTCCGGAAGGCGTGATCGGTGAGCTTGTGGAGCGTATCTTCGAATGGATGGACGAATACTACTCTATCCGGCTTTCCGGTGAAGTTCGTCGTGGCATGACACAGAAGGCTCTTGCCGGCGGTTACAACGCAAATGTACCATGCGGATATACAAAAGAAAAAGGTCCCAATACTATCCCGCAAATCGACGAATACTATGGTCCTATGGTTCAAAGATGCTTTCACATGTTCGCAATCGAACATATACCTATGACAAAAATCGCAGCGACCATTAACAACTTGGGTTATCGCACAAGAACTGGAAAGCGCTGGGAAACTCGCAATATTACTGATATGTTTCAAAATCCGTTTTATATTGGAAAAATCCGTTGGAACAGTGCAAGTAGCAGACGTACTACGCCACGAGTAGGAGAAGAAATTATCCGAGACGGAAAACATCAACCACTCATTGATCAGGAGTTGTGGGATGCAACACAGGAACGATATGCAAAAATTACTGCCCGAATGGGACACGGAAAGCGACCGGATATTTACAAGCATTGGTTGTCCGGCTTGCTGAAATGTCCGAATTGTGGTGGTACATTGGCATATCAAAATGGATTGGACACGAAAACAGGTAAACACTACCCCTATTTTGTGTGCTGGAAAAATGTGAAAGGTATGTGCGCAACCAGGAACAGTATATCTGCAGGTAAAGCGGCGCAATATGTACTTGACGGATTGCTGAACATCGTCGAAGATAAAGATATAAAAACAATTGCCCCTATCGTTCAATTTAACCAGGATGAAGCTGCGATTGCAAAACAGATTGCAAGCGTCAAGGCGAAGCTTGGTCGTGTAAAAGAAGCTTACGTAAATGGTATCGATACGCTGGAGGAATATAAAGCAAATAAAGAAAAATTAGAAGCAGAAATTGCTCATCTGAAGGAGCTTGTTGTACCCGAAGTAAAACCCAAGACAGTTACAGTAGATGTCATTCGAACTGTTCACGATACTATCATGAATGCACGACAGGATAGGCATTTTTATTTTCGCTTGTTTCTCTTATCGAGAAAGGCAAGCAACGCTACAATCAAGCTACCAAAGGATATTAACAATGCTAATATCCCAATGAAAATCGAGATGATCTCATAAGCCGTCATCGGCGCCACCTCCCTTCCTATGTATTCCGGTTTCCCGGTATCATTCATAAAACTCGGGAGGCTACCCCCCTGTCATGGGTACTTTCCTTAGATAGTATCCTAGCATATGGACTGACATTTACGCAAGGAAAAGATACCATCATAAATGCACAAAATGATGCAGATATTCCCCATTAGTAAACGTCTACAGACCGCCATATTGTGATATGATTGCCTGTGCCAGCTTTGCATTTGTCTCCTTGATGTTCACGGGACATTGAAGTCTCTTTTCATAAATCCACATTTAACAACCACACGCTCCTTCCCAAGGCCACGGACCATCGATCCATGCATTCCAATCGTCGCACGTATCCACATCATAACGGTTGAGCGGACCATACTGCTTTACATAGTCAGATACTGCTTCGCACCGCATCATTTTGAAATGATTGTAGGCATCTATTGCTTCCCGGCAGTCCGGATGTGTATCTAAAAATAAGGTAATATCATCGATCATAAAGGAAACCTGATCGATAAACTGTCGAAGCTCTGCTTTACACATAGGTTTCATGATCCGTTACCCCCTCTTCCCGCAGAAAATCAGATTTAGAGAAGGAAAGGCTGTACCCTGACACAATGCCGTCGCAGGATCATACATTTCCTCCCATTTTTGCATTGGAACATAGCCCATGCCAACCGGCATGTGCCGCATATGTTCATTTGGATCTCCGCATCTACAGTTATTTCTGCGTGGAATGGATGCACACCCACAATCTGATTTCATCGGCATTTCCTTGTAGCCGCAATCCGGCATGGATGGTTTATCACCGCAGCCGCAATCCGACATGGATGATTGATTACCACAACCACAATCTGGCATGAATGGTTTATCTCCACAACCACAATCCGGTGTGGATGGTTTCCGGCACATCGTATCGCCCGGCATCACACAACGACCGGTACCTGAACACGGATAGCAGCTATTTGCGCCGCGCGGATTCATGCCACGGCCTCTGCCGCAGCCATAATTTCTATAAGAATCCAAACTGGTTACCTCTTACATTCTTTTTGTATACTTCATTGTATGTATTTGTGAGAAAAATGTGAAAACAGGAATATATCTTGCAAAGATTGGACAAACATACTAAAATAACGCTATTATCTTTTATTTCCATATAATGGGGGAACAAAATGGACGATACACATCAGTCAGATAAAAATCAGAAAATGGTATTAAAAAGCATCGCAAAATGGTTGGTTATCTTTGCGCTGATTGCTTTTGTATGCTATAAAAATGAGGATCTGATGCTGGAAGCATTGGAAGAAATCCAGATAACTCCTGTATGGAAACTGGTTGTGTGTCTGCTGCTCGGAAATCTGTATTTCATCGCGGAAGGCTGTATCATCAGTGAAATGACGAACACCTGCGACCATCGTTTATCTGTATGGCAGGGAATCACCTGTGCATACCTGTGTACATTTTTCCGGATTGCAACACTTGGAAGCGGAACCGGAGTCGCACAGCTTTATTATTATAATCTAAATGGCATCCGCGTGAGTACCGCAACCGGCATGTCCCTCGCACAATATACATTCCAGAAAATTACGATTGGTTTATTCGGCGTTGTGTCATTTCTCCTTCTGATTCTGAGCGGTCACAGTGGCATCCGCAAATACGCGTGGTATATGTTTGCCGGTGCAGTTGTGATTTCGTTAATCTGTCTGTTTTTGTTTATATTAACGGTTTCCAAGAAATTCTCGGATCTGATCATGGAGCTGGCTCGAAAGCTTGTGAAACAAAAGAGCCGCCTGTATCCGCTGTTGGATAAAGCGCAGGTTTCCATCGACTATCTGCAGGAGCAAGGGCGCATCGTATGGAAAAATAAGCGATTGTTTCTGACTGTCGTTGGTTTGGATTTCTTCAAATTCGCATGCTGGTATGCAATTCCGGGAATTTTCTTTGCCGGAAGCTATTCTGTCACAGTAGCAACCTGTCTGGGACTGACCGCTGTCTGCAACATGGTTGGCTGCGTCATGCTGGCACCATCCGGTGTCGGTACGCTTGACTTTGTATTCGCGTTGTTCTTCGCCTGTGTCATTCCGGACGGCGATGCCGTAGCAGCCGCACTTGTAATCTACCGGTTATTCACCTGGATCGTACCTTTCGTGATCGGACTGGTTCCGGCACTGGCGGTACGGAAGAGGGATGAAAAGTAAACTAAATATGGTTGTTTTTTCACAAGTGGTGGCAAATTGTCACCACTTGATTTTTTATCTCTAATTTTCCGAAAAGGCTAAACACTGTTTCGCATATTTGATTATTATTTCCCTACTTTTTCAGAATTCTAAGGTTGATTTAAGGTTCGTCCCCTATACTTCGTATTGTAAACGAAAACAAAATCAATTTGAAAGGACGTGATTTTATGAAGAAAAAAAACATTTTACCACTTGTAACAGTAACGATGCTTACAACTGCCCTGCTTGGTGGATGTGCAAATAAGACAGATTCGACTACAAGCTTTTCGGATTATGCAGTCACACAACCTTAAACAATAAATATTTCTTCACAATTATAAACTCTTTCCTATTTGAATCGCGGTCGGGGTGGTTGCAAGTCCACCCTGACCCGTTTCTTTTATGTTCGGAGACATTTCATTTCCGATTCTACGCATTGCGTCGATCACTTCATCCACCGGAATCGCACTCTTAATCCCTGCCAAAGATAGCTGTGCCGCGCTTACTGCATTGACAGCTCCTGCAACATTCCGTTTCACACAAGGTACTTCCACCAGTCCACAGACCGGATCACACGCAAGTCCGAGCATGTTTTTCAGCGCCAGCGCGGCTGCATTTGCGATCATCGCATTCGTGCCACCCTGTAGGAAGCATAGCCCTGCTGCGGCCATCGCAGATGCAGAACCAATTTCTGCCTGACAACCGCCAGACGCGCCGGCAATCGAAGCATTTTCCGCAATGACGGCACCTACCCCTGCGGAAATGTACATCGCCGCCACCATCTGTTCTTCTGTGCATGCAAGCTTCTCCTGCGCCGTCAGGAACACCGCCGGGATCACGCCGCACGAACCGGCGGTCGGTGCCGCAACGATCCTTCGCATGCACGCATTTCCCTCCGCCATCTTGATTGCCTTCTCCATCACCAGACCTAAGAAGTCACCACAGAGATTCTTCCCTGCCTCGTTATATGCGCGAAGTTTCTCGCCATCGCCGCCAACCAGACCGGATGCTGACGTAAGCTTTGCATCGTAGGTTGCATCCGCATGACGCATCGCCTCATACATGCTCTGCATCTTCGCATAGGAAGCTTCCTGCGTCACGGCGCGTTCTTCCATATCCGCACGTTCGATTACCTGCGCAAACGTCATCTGTTCTTTCTCGCACAATTCCAATATATCCTGAATTGAATGATACGTTATCATCTTGCAGTTCCTCCCTTATCCATAGCTTCCGTATCGTGTCCGAGATACGTGACCTTCTTCACACCCTCGACCTTCTTCAGCCAGTCAATGCCCTCCTTCGGAATCTCCTGATCGCATTCCACGACCATAACCGCCTCTCCGCCACGACTGGAGCGGTACAACTGCATGTACGCAATGTTTACACCTTTGTGTGAAAGCATCGACGTCACCTCCGCCACGTGTCCCGGCTGATCCTGATTGTGTACGACAAGCGTCGGATAATCACTGGAGAAATTCGTCTCGATTCCATCGATCTCGGCAATGTTGATCCGGGAGCCACCCAGCGACTGCCCGATGATCTCCAGGCTTCTGCCATCCTGTCCCTGCAGAAAAAGCTGCGCCGTGTTCGGGTGTGCTTCCTTTAACTGTGCCTCTCCGAATTCGATGTGCATGCCCTGTTCTTCGGCAAGCATAAGCGCCTGCGGAATCCGCGCATCGTCCGGCTGCATCCCAAGCAACCCAGCCACAAGCGCCTTCCGCGTACCATGTCCTTTTCCGGTCGTCAGAAAACTTCCATATAACAAAATCCGCGCGGAGACCGGCTGTTCGCCCAACAGCTTCCGGCTGATATATCCTATTTTAACAGCTCCCGCGGTATGGGAACTCGACGGTCCGACCATCACAGGGCCTACAACATCAAATATATTCATTGCTTCACTCTCTTTCTTCTGTATTATGAGATTTCTGCCTTCAAATTATGTCAAACATACAATAGAAACTTAAAAAAATCAACCGGAAACGTCTGGTCTTTTCATTCACAGTTTTTCCGGTTGATTCACTTAAATTGTTACTTTTATTTACATCCTGAACTTTTCTATTATAAGTTTGATTATTGATGAGACTTCTAAGATTGATCTATCCGTGGCGGTGTTCCAACACTGCCATCCGGCCTGTCACCATTTTCCGGCATCTGTCCGCCGTCACCATCCGGCATATCCGGCCGCTCACCATCGCCCGGCATTTGTCCGCCATTCTCATCCGACATATCCGGTCGCTCACCATCGCCCGGTGTACCGCCGCCATGTCCCATGCTTCCCATATCCGTAAGGGAAATGGATGAAGCTTCGACGAGTGTGGAATCATCTTCCTGCTGCCCATCACTTGTAGATGGATTCCTGTCCGCGGATGCTCTCTGCACGGAGCAGACAGAACGATTTCAACGTATCCACGCCTGTCTCGAACTCCTCATAGGTACAGAATTTCGTCGGGTCCTGCTCGACATAAGATGCAATCAGATTCTCGAAATATCCGCTTTCAAAATACTCGGAGATAAACGTATCAAAATACGTGTGATACAGTTCCGTATAGCTCTCATCTACAAAGATCCACGCAAGCATCGGACGGGAATCTACTGTTCCACCAGAAACCGGCGTATCAATCGGATAGTTCACCATCTATGTTGCCGAATCACCGTCTCCGCTGCCCGCAGAGAATCCGCCAAATGCAAGATTATAATCCCACGGAATCATCGAAAGCTGTCCATCCTCCTCGTACAAATAATAATTATGGATCATCGAACCGGTATAGCTGTCGAAGTTGCAGACGAAATTGTGCACAACAAAGTATCGTATTACCTCGTCCATATTTACCACATCTTCAATGTCTGAATTCTCATTCAGAGACTTCAGCGAAGCGATCAGACGGTCTTTATCCTCGTCTGTAATATCTGTCTTGGCATTGCCGAAGATGTTGCTGTAACTGCTATATTCATCATCTGAATATATGAGCGACAGGTCTCCACATTTCACGATCTCCGGAGTAAATTCTTCCTTGCGCCGGAGCATTGCCCGGATGCGCGCAAGCAGCTCGCCCATCGCAAATGGCTTCGGTAGATAATCGTCTGCTCCCATATCCAGCCCTGCAATCCGGTCTTCAACTTCTGCCTTTGCCGTAAGCAGCAACACGGGGGTCCGGTCACCGCGGTTCCGTAGCTTCTGCAACACCTCCAGGCCACTCATCTTCGGCATCATGATATCCAATATGATGCCATCGTACTCGCCAATCGTTGCATAATCGAGTGCTTCTTCCCCATCAAGCACGGCATCCACCGTATACTTGTGATAGGTGAGAATGTCGACCAACGCCTCGGACATATCCACTTCATCTTCTGCAAGTAATAATTTCATGCCGGATCCTCCTTTCCTACTAAAAAAGGGTACAAAAAAATCGGTGCGACGGGATTCGAACCCACGACCTCTGCGTCCCGAACGCAGCGCTCTACCAAGCTGAGCCACGCACCGATAAAATTGGAAATCAATCCAACATCTGACATGATAGCACAGATGCCCCGAAAAATCAATTCAAATTTCCATAGAAGCAGGCATAATTTTACCAGCCATCAATATGATCGCGCTGGATTGCCGCGAACATCCGGCTTTTCGCCTTCGGGAATTCTTCCTCCATATGTGCTAACATCTGCTTGGCTGCCTCCCGCTTCGTCGCACCATCCACAGGGCACTGATTCTTCACCACAGGAAGCTGATACCGCCGCATAAACCCACGCACCTCCGCCTCGGTCACATACACAAGCGGTCGGATCAGATCAAGCTCTGTACCATCCAGATGCGTCACTGGCGAAAATGTATGCACCCGCCCTTCTAATACCTGTGACATCAGAAATGTCTCCACGACATCGTCTTTATGATGCGCATATGCGATCTTATTACATCCCAGTCGAAGTGCTGCTTCATTGAATGCGCCTTTCCGCATCTTCGCACAGAGCGGACACATCCGCTTCTCCTGCCGCTCCATCAAGATCGGAAATATCTGCGTCGGAATGATCTCATATGGAACATTTAACGACTCGCACAGTTCTTTCACCTTAGAAAAATCCATATTTCCTACGCCAGTGTCAACCGTGATCGCTACGACGTCATATTTCTTCGGATAAAATTTTCGCATTCCAGCCAGTGCATACAGGAGTGTCAGACTGTCCTTTCCTCCAGAGATACCGATTGCAATCCTATCGCCATCCTCGATCATCTGGTAAGCGTCCACCGCCTGCCGCACCTTGCTGTATAATTTTTGTAATTCCATATCTGTTTATACTTTTATTCTTTCACCATCTTGTCAGCATTCACATCCAGCACAGACAAGATCACCTCTGATTTTTCCAACAGCTGCTGGTACTGCTTCTGTACCTCTTTCATCCTCCGGCTGTTCTCGTCGTAGTTTTTCTGATCTAAAAATCTTGAACTTTCTTCCAATTGCAGATCGTGAATCTTACTCTCCAACAAACGAATCTGACTTTGCAGCCGCGCATGTGTCTCCACAGGAATCTCCGTGCCAAACAACTTCTTCCGCAGCATCTTTGTCATATTATACACGCAAAAACCTATAATCGTAAATGCAATTTCAAATCCGATCAGACTTGTTACCAACCGGAACCACGCTTCCCATGCCTGCATAAAAAATACATCGATCATGCCTACCGTGACAAGCAGAGACAATACGATTGCAAGCGGCGTATCAATCCACAGGACAAACCCAAGCCGTCTCCGGCTGTATTTCTTGTCCACCTGCTGATCCTCAAACTCTAATTTTGACAGATCAAACTGCAATTTTCCAATATCCTCATGCAGCACATTCGTCGTCCCCGTCTGATCCGGGCACGCCAGAAGCTTTTCCTCGAGTTCCGCCTGTTCCTGCTCATTTGCAGCAATTTCCTGCTGCAAGGATTGCAGTCCCGCCTTTAACTGCGACTGCTGCTCCGCCCACGCCTCTGCAACCTGTGTCGGTGTGTATATGGATAATGCCTGTTTTCCCGTCAGTTCCTGCAAGCTTGCCAACATGCCGTCCGCATATTTCTTCTTTGCCATCTGTGCCTGCTCCGTCTGCTTCTGGTCAAACGTCTGCAGACATTTACCAAATGCGTTCTCCCTGTTTAATTCCTGCAACAGCTCATAATCAAACTCCGGTTTTTCTTCCTTCTTCTCCTCGAATCTGCGCATCGCGATTGGAACAAATTTCACACTCGTCAACTGCTTGTCGATATATCCATAGATAAACCCATGTTCTCCGGTTTCGTCCTCATTGATCGGCTCCAAACTTCCCGGATAATATACATGCTGCTTCTCAAATGCCAGATACTGATGTCTGTGTCCGAGACCGATATAACCAAAATGCTTCCCTCCGAAATCTTCAACCTCAAATGGACAGACATTTGTACTACCTCCATGTCCAAGGAAAATGTTGATTGCCCGGAGGTTTCTGGCATACACGCCATCGAAATCATTTCTCTCATTCTGTGGGCTGTACTGACAGATTCCGTAGACATCGACATTGTATTTTGCAAAATGCAGACTATCCGCGATACCTTCCGCATAGGAATTGCGCTCCGCACGCTCCCCATCCGGCACATGGTTATGAATATCCTCGCAATTGAGCAGATACGTCCGTGATACAAATTCATAGTTCCAAAGAACACTGTCCCTGGCAAGATAATCGCACTCTCCCGTGACATACAGGATATCGGTCTTCGGCAGACGTGCCAGCTGCGTATCAACAAACATGATATCTTCCTTCGTTGGCACATGATCAAACAGATCTCCGGTAATAAAGATCATATCCACCGGATGCAGTTCCATGTAGTCAATAAAATTTAAAAATCCGTCATACAGATACGGTGTTTCTCTTCTCGTCCCCAGATGAACATCTGCAATATGTGCAAATTTCATAGTATTTCTCCTTGTATAACATAACTATTGTAATTTCATTTCTTGATCCAATCTAAAAGTATAGCATATTTTTTTATATTGCTCGCAGTTATTTTATACATTATTTCCACGACGCACACTGTGCACATTATTCCGATGTCTTGCATTGTATTGAATTGTATTGAATTACATTTTGTAGTATAATTTATATTGATTACGGAAATCTGTATCACGGATTTTCCCATACGACTACAATGAGATTATAAGAACACAAACAGGACATTAGTATATGGAAAAACATGCCTTATTGATTGCGAATTCCGCATCAATGATCGACCATTTTAATAAAGATAATATCCGCATCTTACAGGATATGGGCTACACGATCTCCGTTGCCGCGAATTTTCAAGAAGGAAATTCAAGCACGGTGGAACGCATCCATGCGTTCGCAAGTGAGCTTGCTGCACAGGATATCGAGATCATCGATCTGCCGATTCCGCGGAAGATCACAGAGCTTGGGAAAGCGTTTAAGTCCATCCGGATTCTGAAACGCTATATGCGGAACCACCCTTGCCAGATCGTGCATACACAAACACCATTTGGCGGTGTCGTCGGTCGGCTTGCCGCGAAGAAATTCCGTAAAGATGGCACAAAAGTAATCTACTTTGTCCACGGTTTTCACTTCTTCCGTGGTGCGGGTATCAAGAATTATCTGCTTTATTACAATGTTGAAAAATGGCTGTCCCATGTAACAGATTGTCTGATTACCTTAAATCAGGAGGATTATCAGGCGGCGAAACGACGGTTTCATCACCCAAATGTCCATTATGTACCAGGCGTTGGCGTGGATACGGATACGATTGCTTCCATCTGTGTTGATAAAGCGGATGTATGCAGACGATTCGTTCTGCCATCCGACAAGAAGATTATACTGACGGTTGCGGAATTGATTCCACGTAAGAACGTAGAGACTTCAATCCGCGCATTTGCCAAGTCCAACCGTGATGATGCAATCCTTGCGATCTGCGGCAAAGGCATTCTCGAACCATCGTTAAAGGAACTAGCGCAGAAACTGCAGGTTGGTGACCGTGTATTTTTCGCGGGCTATCATACGGATGTGCTGGATCTGTATCACTGCGCGGATTTGTTTTTATTTACAAGCTTTCAGGAGGGATTATCCGTCGCTGTCATGCAGGCGATGGCTGCCGGACTTCCAATCATCGCTTCGGATATCCGCGGAAACCGCGATCTGCTTGCCTCAGAGCCACATACACGCAGCAAGCATTACCTGCTTCCAACGAAGGACGCAGACGCATATGCAGCAAAAATCAATAAAATTCTCAATGAACCGGCACTTGCACAGGCACTTGGTGAAGAAAACCAGACAAACTGCAGGAAATATTTTGATATTTCGCTTGTACACAAGCTTATGACTACGATTTATACAGAGTTGACCGATTAACGGTCTACGACATTGCATTTATAAAAGGAGACTATTATGTATACAGTTCAGGTTCTGCTATCTACTTACAATGGCGAAGCTTACTTGAAAGAACAATTAGACAGTATCTTGAATCAGAAAAATGTTGCCGTGAAGCTCTTCGTCCGCGACGACGGTTCTTCCGATGGCACCGTGGATATCCTGCGCGCCTATGCCGCGCTCCACGATAACATTTGTTACCTATGTGGCGAAAACTGCGGCGTTGTTGCTTCCTTTTTCCGCCTATTTGAATTATCTGATCCAGACGTGGATTTCTATGCCCTCTCCGATCAGGACGATGTGTGGGACGAAGACAAACTTTCCATCGCCTGCCAGAAGCTCGAACAGATGCGCAAAGCCAAATCCCCGAAGAAAAAAAAGAACGATTCCCAGATCCGTGTCTTTGCAACTCCACTTCTCTACTGTTGTGATGCATGGAATACTGACGACGCATTAAATCCACTTTCAGAATCTATGCAGACCGCAGGCAAAGAACTGATTCCGGACTTTCGGAACGCATTGATTGAGAACATCGCCCGCGGTGCAAGCATTGTATTTAATCAGGCACTTATGTCTTATATCCGAATCAGTATGCCACAGGATATCTACATGCACGACTGGTGGCTCTATCTAGTTGCGTCCTGTTTCGGCGAAGTTTACTACGACAGCGCCGCTCATTATAAGTACCGCCAGCATGCAGGAAATACGCTTGGTGCAGCAGCTCCTTCCGGCTGTTCCAAATTCTTCCGCCGCCTGAAGCAGAGCCGTACAAATGGCGGTCACATCTCCAGACAGGCAAAATCCTTTGAACGAATCTACCATGTGCCAGAGGAGAAACAACAGTTTTTGAACATTGTAACGAAGTATCAAGACGTGAAATCCTACCGCAAAATGGGAAAATCCGGCAAATATTTGTTCCGGCAGAATAAAAAGGATAACCGCGTCTTTCAGCTTATGTTTTATTCTAACCATTTGTAATTGACTTCGTTTTCCTTTTCGTTTATAATGATTTTTGAATTTTTCTAAAGCAAAAAGAATGATAATATAAAAATCAAACGGAAAGAGGAATGAGCTATGGCAGTAAAGTACATTTTTGTCACTGGCGGCGTTGTATCCGGTCTCGGTAAAGGAATTACCGCGGCATCACTTGGACGTCTGTTGAAAGCGCGCGGATACAAAGTGATCAGCCAGAAATTTGATCCATATGTCAATATGGATCCAGGAACCATGAATCCGATTCAGCATGGCGAAGTATTTGTAACAGATGACGGTGCAGAAACCGATCTGGATCTTGGACACTACGAGCGTTTTATCGATGAGAGTCTGAACAAGGGTTCTAACGTGACAACAGGAAAGGTTTACTGGAGCATCCTGAACAAGGAGCGCCGTGGCGATTTCGGCGGTCATACGGTTCAGATCATCCCTCATATTACAAATGAAATCAAAGATCGTTTCTATCGCAATCCAGATGCAAAAGACGATGAGATTGCGATCATCGAAGTTGGCGGTACTGTCGGCGATATCGAGAGCCAGCCGTACATGGAAGCCATTCGTCAGTTTCAGTTGGATGTCGGACATGAGAATTGCATCATGATCCACGTCACACTGATTCCTTACTTAAAATCATCCGGCGAACTGAAGACAAAGCCGACACAGGCAAGTGTAAAAACTTGTCAGTCACTTGGTATCCAGCCAGATATCTTGGTTTGCCGTTCCGACCTTCCGTTAGACAAAGCAATTAAAGATAAGATTGCCAGCTTCTGTAACGTTCCTAGCGAATGTGTCATCCAGAATCTGGACGTGGATGTATTATATGAAGTGGTACTTGCTATGGAGCACGAGAAGCTTGCCGATGCGGCCTGCAAATGCCTCCATATCCCATGTCCAAAGCCAGATCTTGACGACTGGATCACCATGGTGGACAACTGGAAGCATCCGCAAAAGAAGGTACGTGTCGCTTTAGTTGGAAAATATGTCAGCCTGCACGACGCTTACATCTCTGTTGTAGAATCCCTGAAGCATGCCGGTGTCGCACATCGTGCGGATGTTGAGATCAAGTGGGTAGATTCCGAACTTGTAACAAAGGAAAATGTTGCAGAGATCTTAGGAGATGTATCCGGTATCTTAGTTCCAGGTGGTTTCGGCGACCGTGGTATCGAGGGTATGATCGAGGCAATTACCTATGCACGGGAGAACAAGATTCCATACCTTGGCTTATGTCTTGGTATGCAGCTTACCATCGTGGAATTCGTAAGAAATGTTGTCGGCTATCCGGATGCGAACAGCTCCGAGTTCAACCCTAGTTCCAGCCATCAGGTCATCCATATCATGCCTGACCAGAATGGTGTCACAGACTTAGGCGGAACACTAAGACTTGGTTCTTATCCTTGTGTACTTGATAAGAGTTCAAAAGCATACCAGTTATATGGTACGGACCACATCAACGAACGTCACAGACATCGTTATGAGGTAAACAACGATTATAGAAAGGTTCTGACCGATCACGGCATGCTCCTGTCTGGTTTATCTCCAGATGGTCATATCGTAGAAATGATCGAGCTTCCAGATCACCCTTGGTTTATCGGAACACAGGCGCATCCAGAGTTTAAGAGTCGTCCTAACAAAGCTCATCCATTATTCTTAGGATTTGTTGGCGCTGCGATTGCACATTCTGAGGAAGCATGATATACTAACTCCTGTCGGCAAACAGATTTGTGACACAAAAGAAAAAGAAAGGTTTTCACACCCCCTTATGAAGGCAGGAAAATTCATCAGAAAATATAACCACATATGGACACTACTCTACATCGTTTTCTACATGCCATGGTTTATGTGGCTGGAAAAGACAGTAACTACGGATTTTCATCTTGTATCGATGCCAATCGACTACAAGATTCCGTTCTGTGAATATTTTATTATTCCGTATTTTATGTGGTTTTTGTTCGTCCCGGCGATTGTCGGCTATGAATTTTTCTATTCCAAGAAAGAATATTATCAATGCTGTGCGTATCTGTTCAGCGGCATGACGATTTTCCTGATCATCTGCACCATCTGGCACAATGGTCTGGATCTGCGGCAGGATATCTCCTACAACAATAACCTGTGTGCAAAACTCGTCAAGATGCTGTATAAGACAGACACAAGCACGAACGTATTCCCAAGTCTGCACGTATTTAACACACTTGGTTGTCTCGTTGCCCTGTACAGGAGCAAGGGCATGAAAGATAAAACATGGATCAAGGTAATCGCAACAATCATCGGCATCCTGATCATCTTATCTACCATGTTTTTGAAGCAGCATTCCGTATGGGATGTCATCGGTGCATTTGCGCTGGCAGCAATCCTCTATCCGATTGTCTATGTAATCCCTTGGGGCAGAAAGAAACAATGATAAATAAAAAATTCCGAAGTCTGATATAAACAAACTTCGGAATTTTTTTATTTGTCTAATTAAATCCAAACAACTTCTGGAACAGACGATATCCGGTTCTTGCAAACCATCTGCCCGTTGGTCCGTGCAGATTGAATGTGATTCCAAACAACGTTGTTCGAAGCTCCTTGTATAATTCTGCATCCGTATCCTTCAGATACTTCCACAGCTCTTTTTTCTTCTTATACAGCTCCTTGTCCTTCGATACAACACAGATACTCGATGCAACACACATCATCATATCTAAGTACTGGAACAGGAAACGGTACATCTGTGGAGGGAGTTCTTTTCGGTTCTCACTGAAAAACTGGATCAGCGTCCGATTGACAAGCATCTGCTGATCGATCCGCTTCATCATCGTCTTTTCATTGACCGACTGTCCTTCTCTGCCAATATAATAGTGATACAAGTCGACATTTAAGTACATCAGCTTCTTCACATGGATCATCGGTTCAAAGATATAGAGATTATCCACATAAAATGTATGCTTCGGAAGTTGCAGTCCGCAGTCCTTCAGCAGCTGTGTCCGGTAAATCACCGAATGCATCAATACATACTGAAACTTGTTGAACCGAATCCGGCTGTCTTCCCAGCTTATGATCCGTTTCTCCGGCAAAGCACCATGATAACGCATGACACGCTTCTTCCGGCGTTCCACCTTATCATAGATATAGTTGGAGAGCAGGACATCTAAATCCTTCTCATCTTCCACAAGCTTCTTCAAGACCTTCAACACCTGCTTATAGGCTTCTTTATCAAGCCAGTCATCACTGTCAACGACCTTGAAATAGACTCCGGTTGCATGAGCGATACCGGTATTCACCGCATCGCCATGCCCACCATTTTCTTTATGAATTGCCTTTACGATCGTCGGATATTTCTCCGCATAGGCATCTGCGATCTTCGCGGTGTCGTCTGTAGATCCATCATCCACAATCAGTATTTCTACCAGTTCGCCACCAAGCAATGCGTGATCCACGCACTTCTTCATATAGTCCTGCGAATTATAGCAGGGAATTGTGATGGTTAATATTTTTTTATTCATAAATTATTTGATTACCTTAATCCAGCCTTCTGGTGCCTCGATACGTCCCATCTGGATACCTGTCAGAGCGTCATACAGCTTCTTTGTATATGGTCCCATCTCTTCCATTCCACTTGGGAAGCAGATTTCCTTGCCGTGGTCGTTAATCTTTCCAACTGGAGAGATAACTGCAGCTGTACCACACAGACCACACTCTGCGAAATCCTTAACCTCATCGAAGTAAACCTCTCTGTGCTCCACCTTCATGCCAAGGTACTTCTCCGCAACTACCATCAATGAACGACGTGTGATAGAAGGAAGGATACTGTCTGACTTTGGTGTTACCAATGTGCCATCCTTTGTAACGAAGATGAAGTTTGCTCCACCTGTCTCCTCTACCTTTGTACGTGTTGCAGCATCCAGATACATATTCTCAGCGAAGCCCTGATTATGTGCATCTACGATTGGATATAAGCTCATAGCGTAGTTCAATCCAGCCTTGATATGACCTGTTCCATGAGGTGCTGCACGGTCATAATCACTGACACGGATTACGATTGGCTTTGCACCGCCCTTGAAGTAAGGACCAACTGGTGTACAGAATACACGGAACTGATACTCATCCGCTGGCTTTACACCGATAACCGGGTTGCTGCCGAACATATATGGACGGATGTACAGGGTTGCACCGGAACCATATGGTGGTACCCAGTCAATATTCGCCTCTACTGTCTTTACGACTGCATCAACCCACTTATCCTCCGGATATACAGGCATCTCCAGACGCTTGCAGGAATCTGCCATACGGGATGCATTTAAGTCAGGACGGAAAATCACGATCTGTCCCTTCTCTGTTGTATATGCTTTCAAACCTTCAAAACAGGTCTGTGCATACTGAAGAACTCCGGCACACTCACTCAGATTAACTGTTGCATCCTCGGTCAGTACACCATCATCCCATGCACCGTTCTTATAGTTTGATACGAAACGCTTGTCTGTCTGCACATAGCCAAAGCCGAGTGAAGACCAATCAATATTTTTGCTCATGATTTATTACTTCCTTTCCCTCATGCGTATTATCTGCCCTTTATTTTACCACTCATATGTAATTATGCAAGCAGAAAATAACATAATCGAGCGTTTTCACTTGTTTTTACTGTTCAATATACTTATTATATTATTTTTTGATTGCGATTGCTTCGATTTCAATCTTCACATCCTTTGGAAGTCTTGCAACCTCTACGCACGAACGTGCCGGACAGTCCTTCTCAAAAAATGTCGCATATACTTCATTTACTGCTGCAAAATCATTCATATCCTTGATGAATACCGTTGTCTTTATCACATGGTCTGCATCGCTGCCTGCCTCATTCAACAGCGCGATCAGGTTTCCGATTGCCTGTTTTGCCTGTGCCTTAACATCGCCTGTCTCAAGCTCGCCCGTTTCTGGAATGATTGGAATCATACCTGATGTATAAATCATATCTCCAACTGCAATTGCCTGTGAATATGGTCCGATTGCGGCTGGTGCCTTTGGTGTCTGAATCACTGTCTTCATAATATAAGTACCTCCTTTGTGGTGTTGCCCCCTCACATTCGTTCGGCGGCATGTCGTCGGCGCATCCTGAATATGTGCTTCGCACATATGCGCCTCCTATAAATGTTATCTAATCAACGAGTTCGATTGTCTTCTCCGTAATGCGGATCTTTCCCTCTTTTAAGAGACGTCCACAGGCGCGCTTAAACGCGTTTTTACTGAGTCCGAACTCCTTCTTGATTATATCCTTATCTGCCTTATCTGTAAACGGCAAAACGCCCTTATAACTCTTTATAACGGCATATACCATCTCACTGTCCTCTTCCATCTGCGCATACGCAAGCTTCCGCAACGCGAGATCTGCCTTTCCATCCGGACGGATCTTTACGATTCTGCCATGTACTTCATCGCCGACCCGCACTGGCGCATACAATTCACTTGTATAGATGAGTCCCGGATATTTGTCGTCAATTGCCACAAATGCACCAAAATCCTTCTTGAACTCATACACGGTTCCAACGAAATCCTGTCCTTCTTCGTAGCCTTCGATTGGCTGCAATTCTTTTCCTATCTTCATTGACACTGCCAGACGTCCGGATTTATCCACATACATCCGCACCAGATAGGACTTCCCAGCCTCCACCTTCGCCGTCTGTTCTTTAAATGGAAGCAGCACGTCACGTTCCAGCCCGCAGTCCATAAATGCACCTAAGCTTGTCACGCTCTTTACCTGCAGCTTCTTTACCTCACCGACTGTGATCAATGGTGTATTCGTTGTCGCAATGATTCGGTCCTGTGAATCACGGTAAATAAAGACGCGCAGGGATGCGCCGGCTTTCACACCCTCCGGCACCTGTTTTCTCGGAAGCAGCACCGTCTCTGCCGTCGAGCTGTCCTCTTCACCAAGGTATATACCAAAGTCTTTCGAGCGAATGACTTTCAGATCATTCCATTTTCCAATTTCTATCATTTTTTCCTACTTTCTAAAAAATAGACCACAAACATGCGTGGTCTATTTTTTCTTGTCCTTATTCAACTTCAAAACTTTATTCTTTATAAATGATGCCTCTGTATCATCCGCTTTCTGGAAGCCCAGATTTTCCAATACATCCTGTGAATTGGTAAGTGAGAACACAGACATGCCCTTCTCATTCATCTTTTCCTTATAGCCATTGAATACATCCACAATCGCATACATATCCTTTGTTCTGCGATCCGGACTTGCAATCACGTTTCGGATGCACCATGAATTAAACTCACTGCCCTTCTCTGGCACCTGTACATCGTCGCCCTTGACTTTCTTCACATATATGCTTTCTGTATCACAAATGGCCCACGGAACCACATATATTACGCTGCTCATAATTACTTCCTTTCAAATGGTTGTTCACTACGCAATCGATTTACATAAATCTTTGTTTTCTCCTAGCGTTCAACGTAAGCAATCATATAGTATTTGTTTCCGTTTGTCAAACAATTATTTATCCAATTCCTGACAAGTAGGCGGAATTGTAGTATGTTTCAACTTTTTGTAAATTTTTTTCAAAAAAGGCTTGCAATTTCAAAAGACATGTAATATAATACCATCTTGTGAGACACAAAAGAGTCTCCAAACTTCATAATGATGGGCTATCGCCAAATGGTAAGGCACTGGACTCTGACTCCAGCATTTTCCAGGTTCGAATCCTGGTAGCCCAGTTCATAAGACGGTCGAGGTTCGATCGTCTTTTTTATTTTGAATTGCGAGCCCCATTTATCCTACGGATAATATATGCAACAGAATCCTCCGCAGACGCGCTCTCGCTCGGTTCAATACATAACGGTACTAAATTCGCAGCAGCAAAATTGCTGCCGCTCATTAAGTGCCGATGTATTTCAACGGTCTGCTTGAGTATTTGTTGCATATATCATCCGTATCTACTCTTTGGTTGCTCGCATATTAACTATAAAATTAAAGATCGACTCTCTCGTCTTATCTGCCTTATTTATACGAAAAAAAAGCTTCCCAATAAATTGGAAAGCTTTAAGATATGCGGCCGAGAAGATTCGAACTCCCGACACCTTGGTCCGTAGCCAAGTGCTCTATCCAGCTGAGCTACGACCGCATCTGTGTTGTGTCTCACAACAGATGATATTCTATCGTAGTTTCAACTAAATGTCAAGCGATTTCTTAACAAAATTGAATTCAAATTTCAAATTTCAAAATCCTCAAAAGTCCAAACGTACAAACCTGGATGTCTCCATAAGATCGACATAACCGACCATCTCAAAAACGGATGCAGGAATCCAGCCTGTATTCCACGGTACAATCCCCCTCCGCACACACAGAAATCCAATAATCATCCATCCGAAGCATAAAATACCGGTACGATGTACCAATGACGGTTTTCTGCACCGGATCGATTTCAAAGGAATTGAGCGGCACACTGATTCCATCGCCTGTAAGCTTCAGATATGCCTCTTTCATCGTCCATAGATAGAAGAACCGCTCTGCACACAGACTGTCATCCGGCTCGAACCCCGATTTCTCCGCCACCTCACCAGGCGCACCTGCCGTCTCCTGAGATGCCACCTCTTTTTGTCCGGATACATAAGCATACTCCCGCTCGGTAAAGCAACGTCTGGCAACACGCAGATTATCCTTTTCCCGGATTTGCTCGATATCGACACCCAGAGGCACATCACCGTGAGCCAGCACGACATAATCACCCGCATGGGAGAGATTGAAATAAAACGCTAGATGTCCCTGTACCGTTGGCTTTCCATTCTCGTTTTTTTCAAGCACCAATGCCTGTGGGGAGATACCAAGCTTTTCTTCCACAAGTGTCTGCAACAATAAACCTGCTACAATCGATGTATATGCTGGTTCCCGTCTACGAAAAGCCAATACCCGGGACTTTCGTTCCGGGTATAAGCGTTCGACCAATTCATCAAAATGTTGTTCTAAGTATTCACGATTTACTTTTACAACCGATACATGAATCTTTGTCATATTATTTATCTTCCAGTTCTGCAAGGATACGGAACAATGTACTGATTTCCTTTTCTCTTGCAAGTTCAAAATAGTTCTTGAAGCGGACAGCTGACTCAATCTCACCTGTGATAGAGATACGGACAAGCAGGTTACGAGCGGTCAGCATATTGCGGACAACCGTCTGGTACTCATTGATCGTATCCTCGTTGTATTTCAGGAATCCGTGATTCATCAGATACTTAATACGCTCTAACATCAAAACCTTATGGTCATACATTACATGCAATGCACGGATATCGAAGTCCGGTTCCTCTGCATGCAGCTGCTTTTCTATCTGGGAAAGAACCTTGTCATAAACCTTGATACCAAATGTTGTATCATCAAAACGGTTACGGAGCATACGGAAATGATCCTTTGTATCCTGGGAATTCAGGTACTCACTGATTGTCTGCTTAATCAGCTCGATATCCACTTCATAGATTGGATGCTCGGTGTTCTTCATAACAACATACAATCCACGGCCACCCTTGTGATCATCCTTGAATACATGGTCATCCTGCTCTGTGATAACTTCATAGCCACGCTCCAGATCAGAGAAGCTGACTGTGTTATATGAATAATGATCCTGGAATGTGAAGTCTCCTACATAGAATACTTCCTCGTCACGGTTGTATCCATAGATGAATAACTCATGAGGGAACTTGTAATCTACCTCTGCATCACACAAAATCTTTGCCTCATCAAATACGCCATATACATATCCATTCAGGTCGATAGTCTTGATAATGAAATCAATGATGTTTCCACAATAGCTCTGAATCTGCTCTTTCGTAAGAAGTGAGAACATCAGGTATGGACACTGCTTCAATGCGCTGCTTCCTGGCATCATATCTGCGAGAAGCATATCATCGCCTGTGAAGATCTCCTGAATGTTGTAGCAACGAAGCTGAATGTAGTTGCTGAAAATCCATTTCTTTGCATTCTCATCATCTGAGAGAATGGAAAACAGTGTTGCATGCCACTGCCAAGATGTAATCATTGGATATGTTACTGGTAATTTTTTCATATCTGCCATTTTACTGTTCCTCCCAATCTATGCTAATTTTTCCGCTATCACTGCTGCGATATCGCTGAATGAATCGTAATCGCTGAGTGCAAGCTCATAATCGGTAAATGAAATATCAAACTTGCTTTCTGCCGCTACGAGCAGGCGAATCAAAGATACGGAATTCACGCCATATTCGTTTACCATATTTGCATGCATATCTACCTCATCCAATTCCGGTAACACTTCATGAATCACTTCCGTAAGTTTTGTTACAATCTGTTCCTTTTCCATTGTCTGTACCCCCTTGGCATAAATTACTTTCTCGATGTCTCAAGTACTTTAATTTTACTATTATTGCGTCTGAAAAGCAAGAAAAAAAGAGTGCGCATGCACTCCGTGTCGGAATCCATTCACACTCTTTTCTCTGTTACGGCTAAATCTTAGTACTTTGTAACGTTCAGCTTTACGCCAGGACCCATTGTAGAAGCTACTACTAAGCTCTTAATGTACTGTCCCTTTGCTGCTGCAGGCTTAGCCTTAACAACTGCATCTATTAAAGTCTGGAAGTTGTCTGTTAACTGCTCCTCTGTGAAAGAAGCCTTTCCAATTGGCACGTGGATAATGTTTGACTTATCAAGTCTGTACTCAATCTTACCAGCCTTAATATCGTTGATTGCCTTTGTTACGTCCATAGTAACTGTACCAGCCTTTGGATTTGGCATCAAGCCCTTTGGTCCAAGGACACGTCCAAGACGTCCAACAACACCCATCATATCTGGTGTAGCAACAACAACATCAAAATCCAACCAGCCTTCGTTCTGGATCTTTGGTACAAGCTCATCTCCACCTGCGTAATCAGCGCCTGCTGCAAGAGCCTCGTCTACCTTGTTACCCTTAGCAAATACGAGAACCTTTACAGTCTTACCTGTTCCGTGAGGAAGAACAACTGCACCACGAACCTGCTGGTCTGCATGACGACCATCTACGCCCAAACGGAAGTGAGCTTCGATTGTCTCATCAAACTTTGCGCTAGCTGTTTTCTTAACGAGTGCAACAGCCTCTTCTAAGTCATATGTTTTTGTCTTTTCAATAAGCTTTGCAGCTTCTGAATATCTCTTACCTGTTTTCATTCAAATAAACCTCCTGTAGTTTTTGCGGGAGCGACCCTCCTACGATTATTTCTTATTAGTCCTCAACTTCGATTCCCATAGAACGAGCTGTACCAGCGATCATGCTCATAGCAGCCTCAAGGCTTGCTGCATTCAGGTCTGGCATCTTCAGCTCAGCGATCTCCTGAACCTTAGCCTTAGAAATCTTTGCAACCTTTGTCTTGTTCGGTGCTGCAGATGCTGACTTAAGGCCGCACGCCTTCTTAAGCAGTACTGCTGCCGGTGGAGTCTTAGTTACAAAGCTGAAACTCTTATCTGCATAAACTGTGATAACAACAGGGATGATCATATCGCCCTGATCAGCAGTTCTTGCGTTAAACTCCTTTGTGAACTGTACAATGTTTACACCGTGCTGTCCAAGTGCAGGACCAACAGGTGGTGCAGGTGTTGCCTTTCCTGCAGGAATCTGTAATTTAATATATCCTTCTACTTTCTTAGCCATTATAGCTACCTCCTAAACCTCTTACATCTTCTGGATATCTCCAAATCCAATCTCAACAGATGTAGCACGTCCGAAAATGTCAACGTCAATGGTTACGGTTCTCTTGCTCTCGTTAATTGCCTTAACAACAGCAACATTGCCTTCCCAAGCTCCGGTAATAACCTTGATCTGATCGCCAACTTCCACATCAATGTGAACCACTGGTGCCTCAGTCACGATACCCATCGCACGCATCTCGCGCTCTGTCAAAGGAACCGGCTTGGATTCCGGACCTACAAATCCTGTAACACCCCGTGTGTTACGAACTACATACCATGTAACATCGTTCATATACATATGAACCAGAACATAACCCGGAAACAACTTTCTCTGAACTGTCTTTTTCGCGCCTGTCTTTGTTGTCTCAATTACCTCCTGAACCGGTACGGTTACCTCAAGGATTTGCTCTTGAAGCTTTCTGTTTTCAACAGTCTTCTCGATATCATTTTTCACCTTGTTCTCATAACCTGAGTAGGTATGAGCTACATACCATCTTGCCTCACCATCGGTCGGAATTCCGCTTTCTGGTGTTCCAGATGTTGCAGCTTCGTTTTCGAATAGTTCTGACATACATTCACCTACCTAACCAACAATATAAGTTAAACCGATCTGTAACAGGTAATCCACACCTGCAATGATAAATCCGAGAATTACGGAAATCACGATTACAGCCGCAGACTGTCTCACGAGCTTGTCCTTTGTCGGCCAAGTGATCTTGCCGAACTCTGCTTTCAGCTCCTGAAACCAGCTTCTCTTCAAGGAAGGTGAAGAAGTCTCTTCTTTTTTTGACATAGACTACTCCTCCGATTACTTTGTTTCCTTGTGCATCGTGTGCTTCTTACAGAACTTACAATACTTCTTTGTTTCCATTCTGTCTGGATGCGTTTTCTTATCCTTTGTCATATTGTAATTACGCTGTTTACAATCCTGACATGCCAATGTAATTTTTACACGCACAACTGTCCACCTCCATATTTATTTTTTCACAGATGACATCTTAGAATCCTCTTTTTTCGTGCAAAAAAAAAGGACCTCTTCCATCGCAAGCTTTAGAATAACAAAACCTGCATATAAAGTCAAGGAAAAAGTTGAATTTTTACGATATTTATAATATATTTAATTATAACAAAACCATTATATTGGGAAAGGAGGCCTTCTTATATGAATATATCACAAGTGTACAATTATTTAAACCATGATCTTGTACCGAAGCGTCGCACACGCACGCACAAGGCTTCCGAACTCAAAGCGGTTTACAACAGTATTTCCAAATACAATCAGTCATCCCCGCTCTATCTGGTTTCCCTCTCGGAATCGAGACAGGAGCATATGATTGATATCAAGGAACAGGCGCTAACCCTGCGTGACATCACCGACCAATTGGCGAATCCAGACAGTGAGCTTTACACAAAGAAGCAGATCTTCACAGATAATCCAGATGCGGTATCTGGTTCTTTCCGTGCACATGCGTCTGGCGAACTCCCGGATCATATGACTCTGCAGATCGACCAGCTTGCCAACGAGCAGGTAAATGTCGGCACTTACCTTGATTCCGACGGCACGGCACTTGCACCGGGCAGCTACAGCTTCTCCATGCAGACGATACATGGCAATCTCCCATTTACATTGTCTGTTTCCGGTGCTGATACAAACCTGTCTTTGCAGGAACAGCTTGCCGATCAGATCAACCGCAGGCATATTGATGTACGCGCTTCTATTATAAAGGAAGGAAATACGAGTGCACTTATGCTCGCTTCTGCGGATACAGGTACGCCAGAGACCGTTTCTTCCTTATATTTTACATTTGATAAAAAACAGGGTGCCGAAGTAGTTGATACTTTCGGACTCAATCAGATACAGACCTATCCGGAAAATGCGCGATTTTACATCAACGATCTGGTGCATTCCTCAACCTCCAATCATATCTCGATCAATCAAGTTGCGGAATTTGATTTTCATAAGGTCACAGATACACCAGTAAATGTGCAGTTCACACCGGACAAAAGCCTACTTGTTGATCAAATGACAAATTTCACTGATGCATACAATCAGTTAGTTACCCTCTCCGAGGAGGGCGAGCCAACCTCGATCGGAAGCCGCAACCTCTATCACGATATCTCTGGTATTGTCACACGTCATGAGGAACAGCTTGCCTCCATCGGCATTACCATTGGCGAGGATCATCGCATGCAGTTTGATGTTGCACAGGCAAACGGCATTTCGTACGATACATTAAATACACTGTTTGGAGAAAATTCCAGCCTTCGGGCAGATATCGGAAAGACAGTGAATCGTCTGACCTTAGATCCGCTCGCTTACATCGACCGCCTGATCGTGACATATCCGAACGCAAAAGAAAAACAGACCGCAACCTATACGCAGTCTGTTTACAGTGGTCTGATGTATAACAATTATGCATAATATTTTCTATTTAAAAAGCAGCACGCAGATGCCTGCAAGAATCAGCAAATGCAGCGGATAGAATATGTAAAATACCCATTTTAGTTTTAAGCCACGCTTCCCATTATAGAAGTGCACAATGCCAGCATCCGCAAGCGCACATAATTCTGACATGTTTAATACCGATAATACAATACAGGGAACTGCCATCTGCAGTTCCTTTTTTTGATTCCGGAATCCATACGCCGCACAGATTGCCAATACGCCAATCGCACCATAATCAGTATGCAACGCATATGCAAGTGCTGCCCCAAGCGCAGTCACACCAACGATCAGAATCGTTTTCAAAATCGTATCTATTTGCAGGACTCGCAGTCCCTCCAATACCGTCAGCACAATCATGCCGATTGCCAGTGTAAAGAATACATTCTGGCTGGTAAATTCCAATACATGCCCTTTCAAGATGCTATTCGTCGACAGATTCACTGCCAGATCAAACGGAATCTCCGAAATAATCGCAAAAAGCAGCAGTCGTCCAATATAGAGAAACCGGTTATGTGTATACTGAAATCCCTCTAGCAACAGAAAAATAAAAATGGGAAATGCCAATCTGCCAATGCCACGCAGAACATAATACAGGATAACCATCCCTGTCATACGCACATTTCCAAATGCATCAAAATTATCCGAATTTCGCTGGACAAGCTGTAACACAATGGTTGCCCCAATGTGATCAATCAGCATCGTGATCATAGCAATGATCTTGAGCGTACTGCCTGTAATTCCCGTGCGTATAACTTCTGTTTTTTCTGCCTGCATCGTCTGTTCCAATCTACCAGTCTCCCTCTTCTTTCATTGTGCGCACATTCGTCATCCTGTTCTGCGGCAGTTACGCTTTCATCTCCTGAAACACTCTGGCAGCCACTTCCGGAAGGTCACTGAACTTCTCGATTTCTGCAACTTCTGTATTGATCGTTCCAAATCCATATTTTGCATGGATGAAGGTCGCACCCGCCTGCATCGTCGCATCATAATCGCCCTGGATATCCCCGACATAGATGGTCTGCTCCAGACCATTTCGCTCCATCACAAGACGGATGTTATCCCCCTTGCTCTTCTCGTTATTTCCATAACATTCAATATCTTCAAAATACTGTCCAAAATTATAATAGTCCAGAAATGCCTCGATATAGCCACTCTGGCAGTTACTTACGATATACAGATGATACTGTTCTTTGAGTTTTTTCAGTGTATTCTCCAACTCCGGGTAAAGTTTTCCTCCGTTTCTGCGGAGATACTCATTCTCCCAGTCACCGCATTTTCCAACCAGAGATTTCTGTTCCGCCGAAGTAAGCTCCGGGAAAAAAATATCTCCTATCACGTCCATTGTTTTGCCCATCACCCGCTTGATATCCTGCTCGGTAACTGCCATATCTTTCTTATACTCGTTTTGAATCACCTGTGTCCATGATTTTGCGACTCCATCCGCAGAATCCCACAATGTGCCATCCATGTCAAATATGATACCCTGTTTCATCGTAAGTCTCCTTTATATTAAAATTTATACCTTATTTATTCCCAGAATTATTTTCTGCATACACATGTACCGTCCGCATGATCTGCATCATCAAATACCGCATGCCAAATATGTTTGTGCGTTACTGTGCCATGCTCTGTGTCTTCAACCGCCTGCTTATCCTACGACGCACAATCACAAAGCAGACCACGTGTGCGCAGATCGTGATGATCCAGCTTACCGGATAGGTCAGATACAGCGACTGCGGTGTATGGAACTGCTCGTTTATGCGGAAAAATGTAAATATCCACAACAGTCGGAGTCCGCACGCACCAATCAGAGATACGATCGTCGGCATCACGGAATACCCAAGTCCGCGCAGTGAGCCAACCATGACATCCATAATACCACACAGCGCATATACTGTACATATAATCTTCAAACGATTCATACCAGCCGCTTTCACAGCCGCACTTCTCGTATAAAATCCAAGCAGATCCGGTCCGAAGAATACCGCCAGATTGCCAAGCACCAGACCGGTCACGATCACGCATGCCTGTGCCGTAAATAAAATTTTATTCACACGCTCGTATTTGCCCGCGCCGACATTCTGGCTCGTGAAGCTGATCGTACCCTGATAAAATGAGTTCATCGATACATACACAAAGCCCTCGATATTGCTAGCCGCAGAATTCCCGGCAACGACCGTCGATCCAAAAGAATTGACGGACGACTGGATAATGACATTTGATATCGCAAAAATCACGCCCTGCAGACTCGCCGGGAGTCCGATCCGCAGAATCTCTGCAAACCGCTTCGGATGAATGCGAAGCTTTGATGGCGTCAGACGGATACTGCCCTTCTCCTTCATCATACAGCGGATGACCAGACTGGCAGAGATCGTCTCAGAAATAACCGTCGCCAGTGCAACACCTGCCACGCTCATACGGAACTCGATTACAAAAAGCAGGTTCAGTCCAATATTGATAACACCTGCCGCCGACAGGTAGTAAAGTGGTCGTTTCGTATCTCCGACCGCACGCAGGATGGCACTGCCGAAGTTATATACCATCATGGATGTCATACCTATAAAATAAATGCGCAGATACGTTGTCGCAAGCGGAAGTACATCCTCTGGTGTCTGCATCCAGATCAGAATCTGTCTCGCTCCGATACAACCGATCACAGTCAGAATGATGCCGCTGAAAACACTCAAAAGCATCGCCGTATGTACGGTATCGCTGACATCTTCCTCTGCCTTCGCACCATAGAACCGCGCCACCAGTACATTTGCACCAATTGACAGTCCCAGGAAAAAGTTCGTCAACAGATTGATGAGCGCTGTGTTGCTTCCGACTGCTGCAAGCGCCGTATCCCCTGCAAAGTTTCCAACAACGATGATATCAGCTGCATTGAATAAAAGCTGCAGCACGCTCGAACACATCAGTGGCAGCGTGAACGCCAGCAGCTTCGGCAGGATGGCACCGTTGCACATATCAATCTCATATTTTTTCTTACTTTTCGTCTCTCCGGACACGATGTTTCGCCTCCATTACTGTAGATTTCCATTCTCAATATTCGGCTTCAGGAAATTATCGTATGCATAATCCCACAACGTCTTCGAACCTTCCGGCGTGATCTCGTTGCGCTTCATTACCTGTTCCGCACGCACGCCCCGGTCTTTCCAGTCAAAGCCACCTGTACTTGCAGTGAGCATCATCGGCTGCAGGTTATCCATCGCGCGTGCAAACTTCGCTTCCGGCGTCTCCTTCGCCTCGAACTCCAGCCAGATATCATACAGTTTCTTCGCCTGATCCGCTGGAAGCAGATTGTAGATGCGGTCTGCCGCTTTCTTCTCCCGCGCTTCCTGCGTCTTCTTGCCTTCCTCATCATAGGCGTAAGTGTCGCCCGCATCGATTTCCACCAGATCGTGGATTAAGAGCATCGTGACTGTCCGCAGCACGTCAATCTTCTCATTTGCATATTCGGAAAGCAGAATCGTCATAATTGCCATATGCCATGCGTGTTCTGCATCATTTTCCCGGCGCTTTCCATCGGTTAATTTTGTCATCCGGGTAATGAATTTCTCTTTGTCGATCTCCCGGATAAAATCCATCTGTTTGTCTAATCGTTCGTTCATTTTATTTTCACTCCATTTTATATAAACGAAAAACATGGCTGGACTTTCGCTCCCTCCATGTTTTTATTTTCGCTTTATGATTCTTTGGTCTTTCCGCTTGTGAACAGCACAACTGCTGCAATCAGATCAATAATACCCTCTGCCAGATAAAACCAATGATGGCCCTGAATATTCGGGATGATATGTATCACGCTCATCAACGCCAGATACGCGCCGGTCACATAATTCATATATGGCACGCCCTTGATGATCAGGAATGCGAGTACACCACTGATTAGCAGCGTCACAATATTTCCAACCGAAAATCCCAATATCAGATTGACAATTCCCTTTACGATCATGTATGCCCCGATCAGAGACATCCACTTTCCGCCTGTCTGTTCCATATCTACACCTCATTTATTTGCTTTTCAACAATACTTCTCTATGAGTGTAACACTTTGATTGGAATAACTCAAATGTTTTCTGTTAAATCTGTCTATGCTTACCACATACCCTCAAACATATTTATGTATGCACAAACGTCAGGATAAACTGCGTATAGCAGCCAAGCTCGCTTCGTACCGAGATCTTACCACCCATGCCCTCGACGATGGATTTCGTCAGGGAAAGACCGATTCCGACACTGTTCGGATTGACCTCTTTGTTGATACGATAGAAGCGTTTGAATATATTTTTCAGTTCAGACTCCGCGATGCCGCAGCCCTCATCCTTCACATAAATGCGCGTGTACATCGGATTGTCTTCCGTCCAGATATGGATCGTCGTCTGCTCGCCGGAATAGTCCGATGCATTTTTCAACAGATTGATGATTGCTTCGGTCAGCCAGTCTCCATCGCAGACAAGCATCTGTTTCTCATCGATCTGCACATCAATCTGCTGGCCGCGTTTTTCCGTCAGATATGCAACACTCTCCTTCGCCTGTGCTACAAGCGCATACAGACTGCACGGATGCTTCTCAAACTGAATTGCCCCCGCCTCGATACGCGCAAGCTTCAGCATGGACAGCACCATCCATTCCATACGACTGACCTGATTCTTCGATTCCAAAAGCATCTGCTTCTGTTTGTCAACATCTGGCACGCGTCCATCATACAGCAGATCTAAAAATACCGTGAGCGACGCAAGCGGTGTTTTCAGCTGATGGGAAATATCCGACATAATATCCCTCAGAAAGATCTTCTCCTCTTGCTCCTTGCGGTTACTCTCCTTTAACGCCTGCACCAGCTTGTACAGATTCGTATATAATTCTCCAAGTTCGCCCTGCTTATATGGTTCTGCCGGAACCTGTTCCGGTGCTTCGAGAATCTGGTTCATAATATCTACGATTGCCCGTAGCTCCCGGCTCATAGTACCGATTGAACGACGCCCTGCCACGTAAGCACTTCCAAGCAGCAGACATCCAAGCAACAATGTCACCCACAACTGCCAGCCACGCAGCCACAAAACCAATGCAGCAAAAACAACGTAGACAAGGTACGCAATTCCGCCGTATATGAAAAATCGTTTATGAAATTGTTGTAGTTCATAACTTTTTGCCTGCATATTTATATTTTTACAATCGCTTCCGAACCGATAGCCCACGTTATTTGTGCATCGCTATCACTTCCGGAACCGGTACCCCATTCCACGCACAGTCTCAATATAAGCTCCATCTTCCCCTAATTTCTGTCGAAGCCGTTTGATATAGACCGAAAGTGTATTGTCCTCGAAAAACTCTCCATCAATATCATAGAGCTGTTCCATGATCGCACTCCGACTGATCACCTGTCCACGATGCTGCAATAAAAACCGCAGCAAACGCAGCTCGCTCGTCGTACAATCAAGCTTCTCCCCATGCTGTGTGAGAACAAATGCTTCCCCATCGAAGATTGTATTTCCAAACGTCACAACACGATTGCTATTTTCTTGGCTCGTCTGCTGTGCCTGCGTATAACGCCGAATATTCACTGCTACCCGCGCCAGCAATTCCTTCACGCGATACGGTTTCGTCACATAATCATCCGCCCCAAGCTCCAGCCCTTGAACAATATTTGCTTCCTCTGCAACCGCCGTCAGAAATATAATCGGGACATCGCTGTTCTTCTCCCGAAGTTCCTTGCAAAACTCAAATCCAGTTCCATCCGGCAACATCACATCCAACAGCACAAGGTCGATGCTATCGTCGAATTTCTCACGCGCCTGTGCCAGATTTCCTGCGGTTGTCACCGCATAGCCTTCCGAAGTAAGCGCATATTCCGTTCCCATTGCGAGGGCAAAATCGTCCTCCACCATCAATATCTTATGTGCCATAATCCCAGATTCCTTCTATATTACTTGGTATTCTTACGCTTATTATACCATCAATATGAAAAAGACGCACCACCATTTCAGATGATACGTCACATCTCTTATTTATCAATCTCTCCGCATCGCTGTAAGCGGTGAAAGCTTTGCCGCCCATCGTGATGGAAAATAACCTGCAATTGTTCCAAGCAGCATCGCCATTCCGACTGCTGATAATGCAAGTTTTGGCGTAATCACAGCAATCTTCGTACCTGCTTCTAAAAGCAATGCAGATACTGCGATTCGGTTGATAATCTTCCCAAAAAGCAGTGACAATACCACGCCACACGCACCACCAACAAGTCCGTAGATACCTGCTTCCAGCAAGATCATTGCCATCAATTCCCGCTTCTCACAGCCGAGTACCTTCAAGGTTCCAATCTCCGCAACCCGGTCATAAACAGCGGTTGTCATTGTGTTGCTGATACCGATTGCCGCAACAAGGAACGAAATAAGTCCGATGCCACCCAGCAACAACTCCAGCATTCGTACTGTACGCATCGCTGTATCACGGTACTCCTTCATATTCGTTGTCTGATATCCCATATCCTGTAATTTCTTGACAACAAACTCAACGTCTTCCATCTTACCGACTTCGACAACCACGCTTGAATACACCCACGAGGTGTATGCATTTCCGTTCTTGTCGAGTGGCTGTCCAAGCACATTTCCCTGTGCTGCATGTTTCTTCAGATATGCGCGCAGCACATCAATATCGCAATAAATGCTCTGCGACTGCTCACTGAACTCGTCTGCGTCCCCCTGCATCACTCCCGCGATCGTCAGCCGATCTGTGATTTCATTTTCATCAAGTCCCAGTGAAACCTTCGCCTTCTCGCCAATCCATGCGTTCAGGTCGCCTTTTCCGTCTTGGTAGCTGGTCATAGATCCTTCGTGGAAGAACATGTAACCCATCGCATTTCCGATCACCAGCTCTGGTTTCCGCGCATGCTCCGACAGGCTGGATGTATCGGTCAGCGCGATTGCGGATAACTGCTCCGATGGGATACCAACCAGATTCGTATACGCGGTATATTGACCGACCTGAATATTCGTAAATACTTCATAGCGCGGATAGACATTCGCAACCTTGTCGAGCTTTGCAAGCTTCTCTATGGTATGGTCGGTCAGAAGCATTTTCTTGTTCCGGTTGTTCTCCGGTGTCTGCACGGTGATCTGCCGAATCGAAGCATCATCACCATAGCCTTGCAGGAGTTCCCGCTTCACGCCCATTCCGAGCGACAGCAGAGAGACAACTGCTACCACGCCGATCATCACGCCAAGGAGGGTCAGGATGGTTCGCACCCTTCTACGCTTGATATTTTGAATTGTTAAATGCATGATAAATTTCACGGATTCCTCCTTTTCGCAAATCCATATAGTTTATCGTGAGTTGTTCAGAAATACAATTCTATGCAGACACGCACGGGTAGCACCCCCTCACTTTCGTTCGGCGGTAAATCGTCGAGCGCACTTCATCACGCAATGGTACTAAACTCACGTCAAACAAGTTTGCCGTTCGCTAAGTGCCAGCGTGCTTCAATGGTCTGCTTTAGAATATGTATTTCTGAACAACTCAATTTACACTTTTGGGGATTTGCGATTTCTCCATTTCACCTTATCGTGAACGTTTTTTGTTAATAGTTACACCCACGAATACACCGACTGCAAGCACGCAGGCGCAAATCAGGAGAATCTGCCATGTGACAGGTCCGGTCTTCTCCGGTGCTTCCTTCAAGACCTCCAGATCTTCGTAATCGACCGTCTCAATGTAGAAGGATACATCCACTTTTTCTTCGTGCTTATTGCCATTCCGGTCTTCGTAGGTCACAATGATCCAATCCTCCGGTTTTGCCATCTCTTCAAAATCAGTTACCATGACTGCCTTTGCCAGAAGATCTACGTTGCCGCTTTTTCCTGTGTCAATATTGCCGATGTATGTCTCCTGCTTCTCCACGTGTTTTCCTTCCACGCGGGCATTTACATTGTAGAGCATGCCCTCGCCGAGGTTGTTGACCTGCGCGGTAATCTCCACCTCGTCACCGACCTTCGCATCATCTGTCATAACATCTGTCACAGATATGCGCTGCTTCAGATATACTGGCAGATACAACGTATCCTCCATCTCAAATGCCTCGCCGGAAGTATTCTCGTACCCCATCTTCACAGAAAGCTTGTACGTCTTCTCTGCAAGTCCCGCTGCCGCCTGCATGGAAAATGTCTGCTCACTGGTTTCATTTCCAGCAATCTCTGCCACATAAGCACTTCCTGTTCCAGTAACCGGGATGATCTCGCCACCTTCCGAAGCGACTGTCACTTTCATATTTTTGACTTTGTTCTTGGAAGTATTCAGAATCTCCAGAGTCAGATTAAAATTATCTCCGGAATAGATCGTCGCGGCTGATACTTTGTAACCGGAAACCAATACCTTCGGTGTCGCCGCCTGTGCGGAATACGGACATACAGTTGCAGCTACACTCAAAACCACCAGAATAGCAAGGATAATCTCTCTTAAATGGTGATTTCTTCTTTGATGTTTGCTTTGTTGATTTTTCCATCCTGACTTATTTGCCATCATTTTCTCTCCTTTAATTCTGCCCTGTTTTTCCCTGTCTTTTAGGCATCTCACAAAGTTCTCTTCACCTATCTAAGTCCGTCTTTCTAACAACCTATCGTTTTCCTGCTCACTCCTCGGTCAGCTTACCATCTGTGATCCGCACGATGCGGTCTGCCTCTCTGGCAAGATCGATGTTATGTGTGATCAGCACAAGGGTCTGATTCAGCTTCTTTACAGAGTCCTGCAGCAGCGCCATAACTTCATTTCCATTTGTAGAATCAAGTGCTCCGGTCGGCTCATCGGCAAGAATCAGAGACGGGCGGTTTGCAAGTGCCCGCGCGATTGCCGCGCGCTGTTGCTGTCCGCCGGACAACTGGTTTGGCAGATGCTTCCGTCTGTCTTTCAAACCAAGCATCTCAATGACATGGTCGATGTACTCCCGATCCGGTTTCTTATGATCCAACAGAATCGGCATCTGAATATTCTCCTCCACAGTCAGAACTGGAATCAGATGATACGACTGAAATACAAATCCGATTTTTCTCCGGCGGAACACCGACATTTCCTCATCCTTCAATGTTGTGATATCCCGGTCGTCCACGATTACTTTTCCATTCGTAACCGTGTCGACACCGCCCATGACATGCAGCAGTGTGGACTTGCCGGAGCCAGACGCTCCGACCACTGCCAGACTTTCTCCTTTTTGCACGGTCAGATTCACATCATCGAGCGCCCAAACCCGTGTGTCTCCGCTTCCATATATCTTCGTGACATGTTCCATCTTTACAATATCCATGTTGATTTCCCTCCTGATATCTTTATTTTTGTTATTTTATTTCTTTCTGTTGGAGCAATTCTTCTTTTTTCTGTTTCTTTACTCCTACCTGTTTTTCTCTTCTTTTCTTCCTGTTGGAGCAAATATCCTGTTTTTCAGCTTTTCCCCCAATCCAGCCTGCTTCTTTCTTCTTCCCGTTGGGGCAAATATTCTGTTTTTCAGCTTTTTCCCCAATCCAGCTTGCTTCTTTCTTCTTTGCATTGGGGGATTTTCCTCTATTTTGGCTTTTTGCCCCAATTCAGTCCCAATCCTGTCTAAATCCAGCTTCAACCAAACTCCAAATCAATCCCCGGCTGCGTTCAGATCATCCGCGATCCGGTTTGTCATCCGCTTCATCGGTATATAGATGGATCCACACATTACAAGTACGGAAAGCACAAATCCAATCACCGCACCGATAATCGGGAAAGTAAGTTTCACCATGAACAACACCAGCGCTGCTTTCGCAAGCGGCATCATAACTGCAAATCCAAGCACATCACCAACCACATTCGCACAGATAACGGAGATCACACCTTCGAGCATTACCATCTTCCGAAGCTCCCGCACCGATACGCCGATTGCGCGAAGCTGTGCGAATTCCTGCCGCCGCAGATAAAGATTGCTCGCTGTCGTATTGATGATATTCAGAGAACTCACACATAAAATCACAATCACAAATGCAAGAATATATTTGATTGCGCTGATGGATGTACTAAACAATGCCCCGGAATAAATGGCATCCGGATACGAGTAATCTCCCATTGAGTTATCCAGCACGTTCACCAGCTTCGATGTCAGCGAAGCGGAGATATTGTCCGAACGAAGCTTACATTTCACACCTGTGGAATCCGATTTTTCAAGTCCGGTCATCCGGAAATAGTTCGTCAGCGGTACAATACATTTTACAAATCCCTGCGTCTGTAATTTATCCTTATCGATCCGGACAATGCCCTGAATCTCATATACCTTCTTGTCATTCCCCCACGAAAGCTTAATCGTATCACCAAGCTTATAATCCGTCGCCGGATATTCCACCGTTGATGCAATCAGATCAATCGCATCATAGGATTCATCATCCATGCCTTCATCCAACGTTGCTTCCACATTCTGTACAAGCACAATTCCGTTCTCATCGACATCCAGCGTTCCTTCGACCAGATATGACGCATATTTCTGATACTCTTCCTCTCCATATCCAATCACGCTCACACGATCCACCGGTGATGCACTGTCTTTATATTTCTCACCTGTTTCCAATCGTTCAACGATCTGTCCCTCCAACGTTTCCTGCCGGAAATCCTCTGTGAAATGTGTCCGGAATTCTTCGAAGTCCGCAGCCTTCATAGTCGCTGCATATACTGCTTTCACGTCCTTCACTTCTTTGTTCTGTGCAATGTCTGTGAGTGTCTCTTCGTTTGGGAGTACTGATTTCACTGCATCTATGGTCTCTTCATCATTTGCCTCGTTGAAGAAATACACCTGATACTCTCCGTAAGAAGGTGCAATCTGCTTCTGCATCTGTACAAACGAAGTGAAGATTGTCGCGATCGTGATAAATGCCGCGATTGATAACGCAAATGTTGCAATCGTCTTTAAGAACCGACGCTTATTGCTCATCAGATTTTTGTATGCATAATCGCCCTGCACGCCCAAGATCTTTCCGAAAATGCTTTGCTTACGTGCCTTAACCTTCCGTGTTCCGCTTGTCTGCCCGCGCACCGCCTCGATCGGCGAAATCTTCTTTACGAGTTTTCCATTCTCATCCATAACGAAGAACAGATCTCCGATAAAGACAATCAGCACATACAGAAATGGAAGCACATGCGGGCGAACCTTGATATTCATGGATAAGCCAACCAGATATGCAATTGGGAATCCGATCACGACTCCACCAAAGATTCCAAGCAACTCCTGCATGCATCCCATTCGGAATATCACACTTTTTAACTGTCCCTGTGTTGCTCCGATACAACGCAGGATTCCATAATCTTTGATCTGTTCCATCGTATTCAACTGGATCGTTGTCCGGATGATTCCAACTCCGATGACTGCGATCACGAACGACAAAAGCAGGAACATCAGAAGAATAATGTATGTATCATTTCCGGTGTCGCCCTGCAGATAGTAGGATGCGAGCTGTTGGTTTAATTGCGCCTTCACACCGTAGGTCTGCTCGATCGTTTCCATATTCGCGTCCAACCGGTAAGGATTTTTCACATTAATGTAGATTGCATTTTCAATATAGGAGTTCGAATAATAATCGTAGTATTTTCCACGATACGCCGTCTTCACGAAGTCCTGTTTGAGCAATGCCGAGACATCCTGATTTTGCTCCGGCAGAAGCACGATCTCGTAATCTGCCTGCCTGCGAAGTGCATCGCGGGTATTGATGAAGTTACTGAAATACAAGGTTAATATCACGAACAGAATTCCTGACGCTAAAGCGACACCTAGGATCGTCAGGATGGTCCGTTTCTTCTGAAACTTCAGATATTTGATTGATAGTCTGGTATAGTTTTCCATATCGCTCCCCCGTAGTTTGTATTTATTCAAATAATTGCAAAACATAAAATTTATTAACATATATTTTTATCTGGTTCATTCTATATACAATGTATTGGAGCTAAGAAGTTCTAAATGTTCTAATCTACATATTCGCAAGCTACGCCACCACCGCCAATTCGCCATCCATGGCTCAGTGGCGGTTTGTTTGGACATCGTGTCCAAACATGGCTTGCATATTTATAGAACATTAAGAACTTCTAAACTCCAAACATATCGTATATGTAGAATGAATCCAGATAAAAATATATGACCCAAGTAATTGTATATGTTTTGCAATTATCTGATGAATATATCTACACTATATCAGACATATATTACGGGGGCGTGACAAACTAAGTGACAGTTTTGTCACTTTCAAGCTTTATAACAAAAACGCTGTATACATTCCTGCATACAGCGTTTTCAACTTCCACATATTTTTCCGTATAACAATTCAAACTACTGCCGGATATCTACATATCCATACAGCAATGCTGATTGACTAAATTGTGTATAGTCGGCATTTCCGGAGAAAAGATCAAGATACAGATACGGCAGCTCATCCTCCGTTACAAGGAATGCCAAAGTGACCGTTCTTGTTTCACCCGGCTGAACCCAGATCAGATGATTTTTCTCCTCTGCACTTTTTCCGTTATAGTAATAAAGCGGTACATTGGAAATACGATAATTCTGTCCATAGTAACTATCATAATCCACATCATCCTTCGCATAGACGTCAACCGTTTCATAGCCATCTCCGGTTTCCTTCGCCCAGAGCAGGCCGCATTGGAACATGGTATCTCCGGTCTGTTGGTCACTCGTGTTCGTATACGCAACCTCGATATAAAGGATCTTTTCCTTTACTTCCTTCGTCTCTACAACCTCATCTAATTGATCTATACCATTCCCACATTTCTCATAGGCGATCACATTGTTGAGCAACTTTCCTTCCGCATCCGTTTTGACCGGATCGAGCGCATAGGCTGCATCAATCGCATCCGGGGAATCCAGTAATTCCACCTTGGATACCTTTGCCGTCAGGGAAGACTGCGGTACATTGAAGCTATCTCCGACCTGATGCATATGTTCTTCCATTGATTCTTTCGAAGTTTCCGTAAATCTGTTCTTCTTGCCAGCGTTTTCGTCTGCCTCATAAACAGGCGCTGCGGCAGTTGCTTCCTCCTGCCCTGTATATTCTTCCGCCACGATTCTGCGTTTTGCCTCCGGATCATCGGTTGCGGTAAGCTTCAATCCTTTTACAATATCTATGGCAGTATCAAGTTCGGTATCGTCATACACAAACATTCCTAACAGATAATTGTTTTCATATGTGACATACAGCTCATACTGAATCTGTCGTCTGGCTGATTCCAGAACCTGTCTTTCTATCACAATTGCCTGTCTGCCATCGATATCCAGTTCTTTGGTGGAAATGACATGCGTTTGATCAAAGGAAACCTGCTGATCCGCCGGCATTTTCAAAAATGTAAACGAAACGCCTCCCATATATGGTGTATCCTTTTTATATACTAAAACTTTTTCCACATAATTATTTCCGTCTGCATAAATATCATCCAACCCGTCTACTGTCATACCTTCCGGAACGTAGGAAACATCCAACGTATAAAGCGCGTTCTGATTCACTTCCGCGTCGGTATCCGTCGCATCGGTATTGGTTGCCTCTCCATAGATCAATGTAGAGCCATATTTCCCCTGCTGCTCCAGATGCATTTTGTATAATTTTGTAGCCACCAGTGTGGTTCCTCCGCCCACGCAGGCAAAAGCAAGAATCGCGGCTGCAACTCTCCACATTTTTTTCCTGTGATGCTGCTTTTTCTTCAACTGCTGTTCGACCGTCTCCTCGATCATGTCCCGGATATAATCCGGCATTTGCAGACACTCTGATTTCATCTCATTGATTTTATTTCTATCAATATCCATAACACATTACCTCCTTTACCCGTTTCAATCATCCCGGTGTTCTGACCTTCATGCCGATTTTGCCTTTAATATTCCTCGCAAATGCTCCCTTGCCCGCACCAGACGTTTCTTGACTGCCGATTCGGTAGACTCGAGGCATTGCGCGATTTCCCGAATGCTGTACTCCTCAAAATAATACAAAATAATGCAGGTCCGCTCATTCTCCTTCAGCCGCATGATGCTTTCATACAATTCCGAATACTGTCCGTACCCACGTATGTATTCCGCTTCCCGGCCTTCTTCCTGATATTCCTCCCAAGTTACGACCTTCTTATTCTCTCGTATGACCTGATGACATTCGTTGATCAGAATTCTTATAAACCATGTTTTCGCATACTTATCATTGCGCAGGCTGTACAGATTCTCAAATGCATGCACGATCGCATTTTGAATCGCATCAGCACAGTCCGCATCATTGCACAAGTAACTTTTGGCGATCCGGTACCAGCTTTCCTGGTTCGAAATCACAAGTTCACCAAAGGCTTCTTTCTTCATGTGTTCCACTCCCTTCCCTCCGGAGTTTTATATTCTGTATGTCCATACACCTATTAGATGATCCTGGGCACGGAAAAGTCCCATGTTTATTCTTTTTCCAGTAAATGTTTATATGTGCTGTCGATACCAAGCGCTCCAATCGGTGCTGTGATCACGATTGCCATGACCGCAACGGAAAGCACAAGTGTACCACAGGAAAGCCCGGCTGCCAGAGGGACTGACCCAATCGCCGCCTGCACGGTAGCCTTCGGAAGATACGCAATAATACAGAATACCCGCTCCTTCCATGTAAGCTTCGTACCAAGCATACAGATGCAGACACCGACTGCGCGGAACAGCAGCGCTGCCCCAATCATCAAAAGCGCCATTGCCCCCGCCTTCGCCATATACCGGATATCGACTGCCGCACCAACTAATACGAACAGGATTACCTCTGCGGCAATCCACAGCTTACCGAATTTCTCCGACAACCGTTTCGATACAAATGTCGTACTCTTCACTTTAAGCATACATGCCATACTGACAACTGCCAGAAGTCCGGACACTGCCACATACGCAGACACCCACTCCTCGATCGCAAGCAGCAGACACGACATACCTAAAATCACGATCAGTTTCGTTGAGTTACGAACGCAGTGATTCTTCTTATACGCAAGCTCGAAGAACCGGTACAGCAGATAGCCGACGATACAACCGAGTACGATTCCTGACACGATTGAGATCGGGATATTGATAAAATCCTTCGCATTTGCATGTCCACCCTGTGCCATCTGCAAAAATGTTGTAAATAACACGATCACGAAGATATCGTCGCACGACGCCCCCGCCAGTATCATCTGCGGGATACCTTTCTTCGTTCCATAGCCCTCCTCCATGAGTTTCACCATACGCGGTACAACGACGGCTGGGGAGACCGCACCCATGACGGCACCCATAACGGCTGCCTCAACGCGTGTCACGCCGAGGATCATCGGCGCAAACAGAATATACCCACAGATTTCAAACGATGCCGGCACAAACGACATCAGGATTGCCGGGCGTCCCACCTTCTTTAAATCCGAGAGGTTCAACGACAATCCTGCCTTGAGCAGAATGATGATAAGCGCTAATTTCCGCAGATCTGCGGAGATTCCCAGGATTGATGGGGACAACAGATCCAGCACATACGGACCGAGTACGATTCCTGTCGCCAGCATGCCGATGATGCCCGGCAGGCGGATCTGTTTACAGATGGCGGACATGGCAAGTCCGACCAGAAAGATAAGTGCAAGTGATGTTAACATGTTTTTTTCCTCCTTTTAAGCTCAAAAAAAGCTGACACCTTCTGCGATCAATATCGTAGAAGTCATCAGCTTTATAAGCAGTTCCGGTTACCCGAGGGAGAACTTCATTCCCTTTTTCTGTATGTAACTATACGCCCGTATCACCGGTCTGTCAATCCCGAAGTTTCATCACTTTGTTTCAAACACCAGACGCATGCTGTCGCTCCCTGAAATCACGATCGTCATCTGTTTTCCGGAAATCGTAGCTTCCATCGTTTTGTTCGAATCACTGTAATGCAGGATGTATTTTTCACCTGATTTTTCCAGTGTTCCCGTGTGCGCTTTTCCATTGTTTGTAAATGTAAAATTCGTTCCATCCGTACACGAAAACTGTGGTGCCTTTGCATCCCGGTTTGAATCATCATACGTCATAGACTTCCCATTTACTGTCATTTCGACAATTGACCACGCAGATGTAATCTTCGCATTTTGGGGACCCGCACCTCCACATGCTGCAAGACACAACGCCATCGCAACAACCATTACAACACATAATAACCTTCTCTTCATCTCATTTCCTCCCCTGTTACTTTATTTTTCTTAATATAACATAGCAAGATTATATATTGCAAGCAATCTCATGTTAACTATATGCAAATCATTCATGTGCAAACAAGATTATGAAATCTCCCGCAGCGCCTTCTTAAACTGGAACGAAAACAGGATTGATGTAAATGTTACCGCCAGCACATCCGCGATCGGCTCCGCCAGATAAACAGCCATCGTCTTATCTGCTGTAATGATATGCGGCAGAATGAAAATAAGCGGGAGCAGGAGCACAAATTTACGCATAATCGCAACAAGAATGGATGCCGGTGCATTTCCCAGTGCATTGAATGTCATCTGGCAGGCAATCTGGATCCCGAACATGAATAATGCTGCCAGATAATAACGGAGCGCATCCTTGGTAAATGCAATCAAGGCTGCATCCGTCGTAAAAATCGACGCGAAAACCTTCGGGAAGCACATGATAAACAACCACAGAATCGTGGAATATAGCAGACTAACCTTCAGCAGTAATTTAAATGCAGCCCGGACTCTGGATGCATTTTTCGCACCATAATTGTAGCTGATGATCGGCTGGGCGCCCTGTCCCAAGCCCTGCAGAGGAAGCATCGCAAACTGCATCACACTTGTTAAGATCGTCATCGCACCGACTGCGATATCCCCACCGTATTTCAGGAGAGACGAATTAAAGCATACCGATATAATACTCTCGCTGCCCTGCATAATAAAGATTGCAGAGCCGAGTGCCAGACACGGAAGAATATACGCTGCCTTCAATCCCATGTTTTTGCCGCGGATACGGAGCGTTGTCCGCTTCCCGAACAGAAAGCTTATTACCCAGATGCAGGAGCAGCATTGGGAAATCACTGTCGCAAGTGCAGCGCCCCGGACACCCATATGAAGCCCGAAAATAAAAATCGGATCCAATATAATGTTCGCGATTGCGCCGATCAATACAGAGAGCATGCCTTCCTTCGCAAAGCCCTGCGCTGTGATAAATGCATTCATGCCGAGGGTAAGCTGAACAAAGATCGTTCCGAGTGCATAGATATTCATATACGATGCCGCGTACTCAATCGTGTTTGCACTTGCTCCAAAAGCGAGCAGGAAATCCCGGTTCCAGATCAGCAAAACTACCGTCAGAATAATGGATAAGAGTATCTGCATCGTAAAACAATTGGCAAGTATCTTCTCCGCATCGTCTTTCTTATTTTTACCCATAAAGATTGTCGCACGAGGTGCGCCGCCATTTCCAACTAATGCCGCAAAGGCAGTTATAATCATGATCAGTGGCATGCAGACACCCACGCCGGTCAGTGCCATCGCTCCCGTATCCGGAATATGTCCGATATAGATACGGTCAACAATGTTATATAACATATTAATCAACTGTGCTGCGATCGTTGGCAGTGCCAGCTTCGCAAGCAGCTTGCCGATTGGCTCTGTCGCTAAAAATGTACGGTCGGATTGTACGGACACGGATACAGCATTTGATTCCTCGTTTTCATTTTGTTGTTTCATTTCTTTTCCTCATTTCTACTATATAATTGATGATTTTCCGTTATTTCAAATGTGACATTACATTTTGATACAGTCGCGCATTGTATGCTGCAAAATTCTTCTTTTCATCCTCCGAAAATCCTGCAAAGATACATGATACAAGTGCTTCCTGCTTTTCCTCAATGGCATGGACAATATCGTTTGTCTGTTCCGTGAGTTTCAGGTGTACGATCCGCTTGTCATCCGAATCTGTATATCGTATCAGATATCCTTTTTTCTCCAGAGTATCGACCGCCGCAGACACATTTCCCCGCTGTAGCATTCGGAATTCCACGATATCCCGCGCAGAATCATAGGAAGGGTTATTATACAGAAACGTTAGAATAATAATCTCGATGCGGCTAAGATTAAACTCATACCGCACACTTTCCAGATATTTCTCCTGTAGTTTCATCAGACATTTCGTCATGTCAAAGACATTGGATGGCGTCTGAAGTTTCATTTCTCGATTCCTTCTCTCAATTAGTTCTTTTTAGAACTATTATAATAGTAAAAAAGAAATAGTCAACCACTATTTTGGAAATAAAAAGAGCCGTCGCCACATATTAAGCAACAGCCCTTTCTCATATATAATGGCTATTTTTCCTTACTGCATACATGCTCCACAATCACACGTACAGCCGCATACAATACGCCGACAATCGGCCATACGATCCCAGCATCTTTCCAATCGTTCGTGATAAAGCTGATACCAAGAAAAATCGCTGTTGAACCAAGCCAATACGCAAGTGAAAATGCGCCCATCTTGTCGCTGATTTTCTTTTTTGCCCTTGTATAATCGCCTTCTTCAAGAAGTTTCTCCATGGCAGCCATCTGCGTTCCTCCCAGCACAAAGAAATATACACCACAAGAAATCAGAAACAGCATAATCCCTACCATACATACAATCGGGAAGTCCCGATCACCGAATATAGCTATACCGCCAAAGAGCGGAATCACAGAGAAAATGCACAATATAACACCAATCACATTGTAACGGACATATCGCTCATGGAACTGTTCTTTGCGTTCCTTCACCATTCCTGTCACACCATATTCTGTCTCGAAGCATTTTGTCTCTAAGAATTCAAATTTCTTCTGTTTCATATCGGTACATACAAAAATTGCAACCGCAATTCCAACCAGTATGAACATCACACACATTCCAACTCCACCTGCAAAGTCTTCTCCGATTCCAAACACTTCCACTTCGCTGGCTGCCCCTAACACGATCAGGCAGATTGGTGATATCACGCAGAGCCATGTTGCAAATGCGATTCTTTTTGCAGCCTCTTTTATGATCTGCAAAAATTCACTTGCCATTTCCATTGTCACTTTATACTGTGGTTTGTCTTCTTCATAAGAATCCTCCCCGGTATAAATCTCCTCTTCCATCTCATCTTTAATGAGATAGTCCGTCGTCACACCAAAGATCTGACTAAGCTTCAATATTTTATCCAGGTCCGGAACTGCCTGTGCCCCTTCATATTTGGAAATGGATTGTCGGCTGACTCCTAATTTATGTGCCAGCTCTTCCTGAGACCAACCATTCTTTTTTCGCAAGTTAATAATCTTATCCGCTAATATCATAAGCGCCTCCTCCTGCCATCCGCATGGCATATTTGATGTTCTTATCGTACGAATTTTCTCCGTTACACACAAGAAAGCCGCACGGACAATTTGTCAACCGATGGTTGCAACCCCTTATTTTTAGCCATTTTTTATGCGCGAACTAGAAAATCCGCAGAAACACCATACAACAGACTGTTCCAAGCAGGATACTCAAAAATGTATTGTGCTTCCATTTGTAACTGACTGCCACGCCCAAGCCAATAAGTGCCGGCTTGTGACCCTGTCGCAATATTTTTCTCTTTTGTTTGCTCATCTTAACTATTGATTCCTTTATGTTTATTTGTCGTGCGTCAAATAGATTCCATTCCTAAGTATATTTATTTTTATATCGCGCGTCAAATAAAAAAGCAGATACCTTATGATATCTGCTCTTCTAACTCTACCACCCCAGATCCAGCAGCCAGTTCTGTAACCTGCGTTCGCGGTCTGCATCCGATAAATTCTCATCCTCCGGGGCTTTGTATTCCCCTTTAATTGTTCCATCCAGTATATATAAGACTCTCTTGCAGCAAGATGCAACCTTGGCATCATGCGTTACCATCATAATCGTTGTTCCTTCGCGATTCAGCTTCCCAAGTGCATCCATAACCTCCGTTGAGGCAGCCCGGTTCAATGCACCGGTCGGTTCATCTGCAAAAAGAAGCTTCGGATGATTCACCATACTTCTGCAGATACACGCCCGCTGCAGTTGTCCCCCGGAAACCTCATTGATATCATTGTCTGCAACCTCTATGATTGACAGTTTCCGCATCAATTCTTCCGCAAATGCAACCTTCTCGGCACGCGACCGTTCATCCTTTTTACTCTCCATTGCCGGAAGCAGAATGTTATCCAATATTGTCAGATTCTTCATCATATACATCTGCTGGAAGATAAATCCCATCTCATCCAACCGCACCTTCGCAAGCTCCGTCTGTGACAGCTTCGCAATATCCCTGCCTGCAAAGCAAATCGTTCCGCTTGTCGGCACATCCATACCCGATACCGAATAAAGCAGTGTCGACTTTCCGGAACCAGAAGGTCCCATGATTGCTACCATATCGCCCTCTTCCACTTCAAAGTTCACATTTCGAAGAACGTTATTCTGCCGCTTGTCAATCACATATGTTTTGCACAAATCTTTTACTTCCAATATATTCGCCATAATTTACACCCTTTCCGATTTCATTTTCCAAGTGCACTCCTACTCTACATTTACAATGTCTGTGCCACGAATCCTGCGTATATGAAATGCGGTGACGCTGACTGCAATCCATGTAATCGCAAGCACGATACCCGGATAGATCAGGATGATTCTTACCGGACTGAAATAATAATCTACGTTTGTCGCTCCCATCATCGCCCAGATCGGATCACACCACAGTTTCGTAATTGGTCTGGTCAGTACAACTGCAAGGATTTCTGCAACCCCTGCAACCAGCATGAACCGTATTACATGCCACCAGAAGATGCTTCGATTGGAAAATCCAATCGCTTTCAAAAGAGCAATCTGACCATGTTCCGTAGATATAAACGACCGTTCCATCAAAACCGTCACGAGAATAACGACGATTCCTGTTATCGCCAAAAGCAGCAGACAGACCGTATCCATCGTATCCCCAACGCCCATGCAATCTACGCAATATCCCGCAGCATCAAACACTCCGGTAATTCCATATAGTTCCTTGATTTTCTTTACACGCGTCCGAATTTCCTTCTCATCTGGATGATCTGAAAAATCAACCTGAAAGCCCGGCATGGTCGTCGAATACTTCATCGAAGTCGGCGCCTCTTCATGGAGCCGTCCGACCTTCCCCAACTGATTCATCGTCTGAAATAACGCTGTCACAACACAGTCACGTTTCTCCGTTCCAAAATCAATCGTAACTGTATCTCCGATATCCACGCCAAGCTGATCGGCGATCATCGGCGTAATGGCAATCTCATACGCATTTTGTGGTGGAGTTCCCTTCTCATATGTATAATCCGTCGTATGCGTCTCTGTATTCTGCTGGAATAACACAGAATATAACTTTCCATTTGCCTCACAGGCATACTTGTACCAGACTTCCATGCTTACCTTATCCACCGGCATACCTGCAGCTTCCAACTCATCCGCAATCGCCTGATAGTTCTCCTGCAGGACGGGCTCTTGATCCTTATCCACAAGAACCGGTTTCATCATTTTAGGATCTGTGATATAGATATCCGACTCCTTTCCAAAACAGGTGATCATACTCTTACTCTGCATCGTCGATGTCACCATCACAACGCCAAGCATAAATACCGAGCAGATAAAAAATGGCAGCACGATTGTAATAAACCGGCATGGTGCACTCAATATATCATTCAGTGCCATATAAAATGGCGTACGCGCGCGACTTTTACTTAACCGGTATATCGTTTTTTTGTGATACCGTTCTCCCGTCTGTCCGTTTCGTATCGCGTCAACCGGTGTCAGCTTTCTGACCTTTCCTGTGCAAAGATACGCAAATCCAACCATCAGACCAATCACAGCCAACACGCCGATTGCATTAAAGAGATACCCACCCTCATTGCCAAGCACCATCTTTTTCGAGACAGATGCGATCAGCAGATTGCCAAATGGAATGCTCACGAAAAATCCGACTATTCCACCAACGATTGCCATTGCCAGATATTTCACAATATACAGGCGCCGTATCTTCGCATTTCGGATACCAATCGCCTTCATCACGCCAATCTCACGAAATTCCTCCCGGATGGAAAATGTAATCACAAATTTCAAAATCACAAAGGATACGATGATCAGGCAGATACTCAGCACAAGCACAAGCATCGCCAGAATCATATCCATAACATACGACAGGCGGATTGTAGATCTCTCTGAAGAAAACAATATATCCGTTGCGCTTGCCAATTCCGCTGAAAGTGTCCCTGTATCATCCGTCTCCACCTGAAAGATTCTCCCAAGATAAGGTTCCAACGATTTGTCCGCTTCATACGCTTTGAAATCATTTTCGCTAAGCAGCAGTCTCGTATTTCCCATAAGATCAGAGCCAAGCAGTGCATCTTTGATTTCGCCCGCTACGCGAAATGTCTTGTCTGTGTTTTTCATCTGAATCCGGATCGTATCTCCGACGTGCATATCATTTCTTGCAAAACTTCCGGCAGTAATATAGATTTCCCCATCCGCAATCTCCGTCAACTCCTGGTTATCTTCCAGAAAATAATGAAACTGCGTCGTATCCAGCGATTGTATCAACAAAGTATTATTCTTTACCTTCAGTTTTTCGCCCTGATATGTGATATCTCCATTCGTTCCCCAGATACATTTTTCCATGCTGTAATCCTTTACACATCCCGATGTTTTCAGGATCTGCTCTACGCCGCCATCCCCGTTCTGCGTAAACAACACATAATCTTTGATCCCGGCTTTTCCAAAAAAATAATCCGTTCCATTCATAACCGTGACCACATTGTTCAGACCACTTGCAACAAAAACCGCTGCCAGAATTGTGAACAATAACAGGATCACATTCATCGTCTTTTTCCGTTTGATATCCCGCTTTAAGATATTCCAGTACATAAATCTGCCCCTTTCCTTGTTTATGGCTCAATCATAACAGGGAAATTATTAAATAATCCTTAAAAAAGAAAAATGCAGGAATCACCTACATTTTTCTAAGTACAATCGTAACTGCAAAGCCTGTTTCCGGTCTCTTTGCATAGATATCTCCATCCATCTTGTGAAGCAGTTCCTTGCAGATATATAAGCCCAATCCGCTTCCGCGGACACCTGCGTGATTGCTTCCACGATAAAACGCATCAAAAATATGTGGCAGTTCCTCTTCTTTGAGACCATCCCCAGAATTTTCAATCGTAATCAGGCTGTGGTCTTCTTCCTCGGAAAAAGAAATATGCACGTATTTTCCATCGCCATATTTGATTGCATTCTCCAGCACATTTTGTCCCACTTCAACTGCCCGGTCCAGATCGCCATATAACAAACAATCTGCAAAGGACTCCATCTGAAAGTCTGTATGTAAATCCGCGAATTTTTCTTTGTAATAGAGTTTCAACGCCTGCATCATCTGCGACAGATAAAACTCCCCTTGCTGCACGTCCAGCTTCAGGAAATCTTCCCGTGCTGCTTCCGAGATTTCGCCTACATATTTCTTAATTGTCTCTGTGTTTTTGCGAATCCCGCCAATCGCCTGCTGCCTTTTTTCTTCATCTTCATACAGATTTTCCTCCAGCGCCTGCGTGTATAATTCAATCGCCGAAAGCGGTGTGCGTATATCATGCGACAACGACAATAAGAGTGTCTTCTTCTCTTTCTCCAGCTCCAGTCTTCTTAACTTGTCCGCCTCCAGCTTTTCCCGCAGCATATCCAGACTCCACAGGAATTTTCCGAAGAAACGGCTTTTTTCTGCCTTGATTGGTACGGACAGATTCCCTTTTGCAAGTTCTGTTGTAAGTCCTTCCATCGACGCAAACGGACGAACCAGTTTTCTTCCAAGCAGTATCAGAAATACCGCCGTACAGATCCACAATGCGCCCAGCACCAGATCCAGTTTCCATATACTTCCGTACTGCACCGTGCGTCTGTAACAAAACCGATACAGCTTGCCCTGCACTTCCTCCACACGGTACTCTTCGTTGCACACTTCTTGCGCATCAAAAATGCTTACCCGTGTAAGTGTCGGATAATCTGACAACTTAATCTGTTCCAAAGGAATTCCTGTTTCCAGCTCCTGTACACATCGTGCCACATCCACCCGGTACGAATATTCATCCTTGGATTTTAGAGCTTGTACCACGAAAAGGTTACAAATCCCTATCAGACAGATTTCCAACAACAAGAAAATTATTACAAATCTACGATATTTATTCAAACCGATACCCCGTTCCCCATTCCGTGATAATATGCTCCGGATGTTTTGGATCTTTCTCTATTTTCTGTCTGAGCCACTTAATATGTACTGTCAGTGTCTGCATCTCCGATTCACTGTCGCTGCCCCAGATCGTGCGGAACAAATATTCCTTTTTCAGTGTCACGCCTTTATTTTCCATCAGTAATTTTAATAGCTCAAATTCCTTCGCTGTGGAATCAACCTTTTGATCTGCGACATAAATCGTCTGTGTCGCCGTATTCAGGCGGATCGTTCCGGAGATCAATTCCTCCTGTGCGTATTTGCGTTTGAAGATACCATGAATCTTCGCGAGCAGAATATCCATATCGTAAGGCTTTTCAATGTAATCGTCAGCACCCAGATTCAAGCCTTTTAATTTGTCGTTCTTTTCTGTCTTGGCACTCACAATCAGAATATGTGCATTGGATGTCTCTCGAATCTTGGAGCAGACTGCAAAGCCATCCATCCCCGGCAGCATCAGATCTAAGATTACAAGCTTCGCTCCGTATCGTTCAAAAAGCTCCAATGCAGCCTCGCCATCCTTTGCAACGCTCACAATATAATTTTCTTTCCGCAGAAAATCCGAAAGCAGCTCGCCGATTTCATGATTATCCTCTACTATAATGATATCTAACATATATACCTCTACTTCTGCTTCACATCCACATCTCCACTCGATGTTACAATCTTGCACAGATAGTCGGAATCCGCATCTCCATCCGGAACATCCACAGCTCCGCTATTGGTTTTCGTCTCAAACCGATATGCGCGTCCCGCTGTAATCTCCATATCGACATCACCGCTCGATGTTGTGATATCGAATTTCTCGGCATCACCGCTCTCCAGATCTATGTCTCCGCTGGACGTCGACATACGCAAGCTTTCTGCGGTTATATCCTGCATCTCAATATCTCCACTATTAGCTCCAAGTTCTATCTGCTTTGCTGTTGCATTTTCCAGATCAATATCTCCGGAAGAAGATGTTGCCATAATGGAATCCGGGGCATTTATATTCTTCATATATAGATCTCCACTGGATGCAGATACATTTACAGTTTCTGCATTCACATCCTGAATTGTAACATATCCGCTCAAGGTTGTTACAGCGATTTCTTTATATTCCGCATCTGCCAGATACAACCGTGCCGCCGTATCTTTTCCAAATCCCAGTGATACAACCGCTTTATGTTTGCCCTTATCGTCCGTTGTGAATTTCAGCACACGGTCCTTCACATCCACACGACTCGTCCAATCGTCCGTATCATAATACTCCACATAATTCTTACCGGTCTTTGATTTGCAGATCTCGATATCCATGCTGCTTGCCCCGGCTATCTCTATTTTATCAAATGCATCCGCAATCTGCACGGTTTTCTTCTCGGCATGAAGTGCTTTCATCGTGGTCAGATCGACCGCTCCATTCGGAAACTTAAATCCACCTATTGCAATTCCGATAAATCCTATAATCACACCGATACCGACTAGCACGGAACCAATGATGACCGCTTTTTTAGTTTTGCTCATATCTTAGCCCTCCTTTACGAACTTTCTTTTGATGCCGCTCACAGCTGCCTTACACAGATTCCAGAATCCCACCGTTACCGGCTTCACTGCGACAAAGAACAGAATCGTAAGTCCGACACCTGCGAATCCGCACCCAAGCATAAATACCGCTGCCGGAACATTGCTGATCATCAGGAATGGAACCACAGCTAAAACTCCCGCAATTCCCGCGACTGCTGCTGATATGACTACTGCATAAAATGTAATCAATAGTGAAAATACAACAACTAACATACTTAATACCAGAATTCCGGCTGTAAGCAGAAGCGGCACCCAGACCGGAGAACCAAGTACAATCAGAACAATCTCCCATGCACGCAGGCGATGCGTCGGTTTGATCTTCTGCTTAACGATTTTGCTAAGTGGCGTATCTTCCAGAATCTGATCCACCGCGTCATCCGGTGTATCCATCATGGCAACCGCCTCTTCCTCCGTCATGCCATCTTCCATCCGGTCATCGATCATCTCACTGTAATAAGCGATGAACCGCTCCATATCTTCCGTCGGCATCTTCGGAATCCGCACCCGGATTGCCGACAAATATTCCTGTTTATTCATGGTCTTGTGCCTCCTTCATAGGTTCTTCCCGAACGATAAACCGATAGATGGATTCCAGTTCCTTCCATTCCTCCTGAAACTCATCGATTCGCGCCCGTCCTGCGTCTGTAATATGATAATATTTCCGAAGTCGTCCGTTATGCTCCACCGATTGTACCGTCAGATACGCATTTGCTTCCAGACGTCTCAAGATCGGATACAGCGTCGACTCAGAAATCGTCACATACGGTTTCATATCTTTGATGATCTGATATCCATAGGAATCTTCATCTTTGATTGCCGCCAGCACGCATACATCCAACATGCCTCGTTTTAATTGAATATCCATATGTATACCTCCTTATGTCGTATACTATATAACGTATAGTATTATATGTCAAGTAGTATTTTAATCTTGAACATAAAAAAGAGAACCTGAAAATTCAGGTTCTCAAATATCCGTTCAACTATTTTATCATATTAAAATTAACGCTAATAAGATACACAATACAGCCAGCAAACACATTATTATACCTATAAACGTAAAATATATGTCCTTTCGCCCTTCTAAACGATTATTACATAAATCGTATGCCTCATGCATGGATCTGGAATATGAAAGTGTATATTTTTTTCCAATTGGGTATTTTTTTACCTTAAAATCCTGTCCTAACACAATTCTTTTCTTACATAGCTCATATGGATCATAATACTCAACAATCAGCCTTCCATAGCCATGCATCGCTGTAGCATAACCATTCACTACATCGACAACCGTCCCTTCTATCTGCATATCCTCCATATTGTTCTCACGAATTCGAATTTTCCTCTTTATTTTCCGGAATTGCAGCAATGCAATCCCGCCTAACAACAAAATCGTTGCCTCAATAAATACCCATTCTGATTTACCATGTATATCTGGAATATATCCAAGTTCCATCATTTTTCTTATCATACTGACTATAACTACCAGAAACGATAAAATCTCAAATAATAGTATCCAGTATATTCTCTGCGGATCTTTTTTCAACCGGTATTTTGGATTCACATCCAACACCATTTTGTCAAATTCAGAACCAATCCCTCCCATTTGATTTACCATATCCATAATGGGATCAACCGATCCATCACGTTCTCTTTGTTTGCGTGATCGGATCATCCATATTGTAATAATAATAGCAAATAACATTACCAGAAGGAAAAATCCTGTTTTAATGAAATAAAATACACTCATACTTCATCCTTCTGATATTCTTATTCAAAATACTTCATCATTTCTGCCAGTTCATCCGACACCTTGCTGACATGTCCGGTTGCCGTGTTCATCTGGTCGATTGCTTCGGCAATACTTGTCACATTCGCAGATACTTCCTCGTTACTTGCCGCATTTTCTTCGGAAATCGCACTGAGGTCAGTAATATTGGCTATGATGGACTGCTTGATACCATCAAGCTGCTTTGACTTCTCGCTGATCCGCGTTACTGCCACAATATTGTCACTAATCGTCTTGCTGAGTGTTGCAAAGCTGCTGCATGTTGCAGAGATATCATCCTGCTCTTTTCTGAGCAATGTCTGTACATCATGTACCATACTCACACACTCATTTGATTTCGCAAAGATATTATCAGCCACCTGTTTGATCGTATCCACACCCTCGGCACTCTGCTCTGCCAGCTTCTTGATCTCACTTGCCACAACCGCAAATCCGCTTCCCGACTGTCCGGCACGTGCTGCTTCGATTGATGCATTTAACGCAAGCAGACTTGTCTGTCCGGTAATATCCATAATCAGGTTGACTGCCTCATTGATTGACAGAATCGCCTGGTTTGTCTCTTCAATCTGATTTGTGATCCGCTCAATAATCTCTGCCGACTGGTTTGAGCTGTCCAGTACAGTCTCCATGGACTTGGTTGCTGTGCTGTTCGCCTTGCCCATCTGCTCAGAATTTGCACTTAATACCTGCACATCATTATCGATATCCGTGATTGCATTTCCCATCTCGATGGACTTCGCATTGACATCCTGCACATTATCTGCCAGTGTCACCGCGGTCACAGACAATTCCTCCATCGCCTGACTGATCTGTCCGGCACCCTCATTACTGAAATCAGCGCGCTCATTCAGGGAAGATGTATCCTGCTGCAGATTCACAACATGATCATTTACACTTGTTACAATATTATTCAGTTTTTCCTTAAGTATCTTTGAGGAATCAATCAACGTGTCAATCTCCGCAATTGCCGAAGAGCCTTCCACGTCTTCTGAAATACTTCCGTTCGCAATCCGTTCAATATGTGCTGTTGTCTTCGCCAGTGACTTCCGGATCTTCAACGCAAGGAGAATCAGGGCACCCAGGTATAGAATGCCTATCGCCGCAGAGATCAGTAACAATGTACGCACAAGTCCCTTCTTTGCTGCGTTGACAGTCGCTGTTTTCTCGCCGGCAAATCCCATACCGATCACATCACCGGCATCGGAATACACCGGTGTGTAGTATACATAGTAATCTGCACCTGCAATCTGTACACCATCTGCGTGGTAATCCTTGCCCGCCTGGACAGTTTTCCAGATTGCAGCATCTGCCTTTGTTCCCTCCGGACGGTTTCCATTCTCATCAACAACCGAAGTGATGTATCGTTCATCTCCTTCAAAAAATGTAAGCTCGATATTGTCCTTTTTCAATGAATCGATAAACTCGTAGCTGACATCGTCCCTGCATAAGATGTCTTCGCGGACATCCCACTCAAAGTATTTCTCTACCGAAACCGCACATGCCTTTAGTCTTGCATATGTACTGTCTTCAAGTTCCTGTTCCATTTTTCTTGTAGAATAAATTGTCAGAATCAGAATTGCCGTGAGCAGCGGAACGCTGCCGATCAGGATAATCACCCATAAGATATTTAATCGTTTCCCTTTTGAATTTTTACTAGCTGCCATACATTATCAGAAGATATATAATCTTCTCTCCCCCTTTTCTATGTATTTTCTTTTTATTATACTCGTTTTTTTCGACGGGTTCTATCAAATATTTGAGGTTTTTGTGGTAGCTACTTGCGGGGATTGCAAGTCAACTTATACGAATTATCTGCGAATCTAGCACATGAACCTCCTCTACGCTTCGCTACGGCTCGGTCATCATCAATCCGCCAATAATCGCAACAAAAAAGCTCCAAGAGAATAAATTCTCTGGAGCTTTTTGCATGCGATTGCTCGCAAATTATCTCTTTGTTAACGTTTAGATATCTTGAAAAGCCCGAAAATACAGGGTTTGGTGCAGATGGTGTTGCATACCTGAATCTTACGGGAGGCTGTCCATTACTGCTCACAACTACCAATAACGCTTTTCAAAGAAAGGATAATGACTATGAGTAAAATAATATCTGCACTATATAACCACAAAACCGACTGTGTCGAAGTCACCCTTGATAATCAATTCCATGCTATCTTCAACTGCCAAAACTGCAATGCACAGGTTAAACTGGCAGACCCTCTTGATGTTTCTTATCTTACCTGTCTTGCAAGAGAGGAACCGGGATTCTATGCCAGCCTTGCTTCGAGGAAAGGTGGTCTGCAAGGGTATGTGGAGGCAATGGGGGAGTGGAATTAAGGCTCCTCCATTGTTGCTTATATATAGTGCACTATTTTACATAAATCCATTATCACTTTTTCAAACCATACTTGCTTTCTCTTTTCTTAAAGGCAATATCACCACCTTCAAGTAAATCACATACATGTTCTCTAATTCCTTGGCTCAACAAAACGGTTTTAGTTCCATCTCGCTTATACGAGTTTTCTATCGCCCCAGAACGATATTCGAATTTGACCCCATCTTGATTTTCGGTATGTGCTCCATGCTGATTAGCCACAATTATTTCTTCAGCATCAGTTCCAACAGTAATATTAGGATTATGAGTAACCAGAATAATTTGTCTTTCAAGTTTCTTATTTCGAATATATGTTACCAAATCATTATATATTGCTCTGTTATCCAAATCATCTTCTGGCTGATCAATTAATATAGGGTATTTATTTTCATCAAAATCTAAAAGCAAACGTAAAATTACAAAAGCTTTTTTCCCTTCTGACATTGAAGATAATGTATCTCCTTGATAAACAACATTATACATAAAATAGTAATAATTCGTTGACAAAAGTTCTACTGCGGCTTGCTTTTTATCTTTGCCACCCTTAAGTGGTACTATCCCTTTTACAATATTATCAAAAGCATTTGTTAAAACATTAATTAACGACTCATTATCAATTATGTCTGCTTCCTGCATTGCTTTTGCTAACGGATTTCTTGCATTCAAATACGAATCGACAAACATCTGTAGCTTTTCTTGATTATATGAAAGCTTTGGCATAATACTCAGTTCATCTTTTTCCAATTGAATTTGTCCACATATTTGCTGTCCCAACTCATAATACATTCTTTGTTTTTCGAAAATTCTTTCTTTTGACAAAGATATTTGTTCAATTATTTCCGTCTGTTTTGTATTTATTTTCGTCAAACGTTCTTCCTTCTTACGTTCTTCACTCAATCTAATACTCATTTGTTTAATAGTTTCATTCTCTTTATAATATTTTTCGCCATTAACATACTTTACATCAGATTCAATAACTTTAATACGTTGTTTTTTGTCAGCCACCAAAGCTTTTAAATTATTTTCTTCATTTGATACTAATTCTTCCCAGCGTTTTTGTGTTGCTTCAACTAATTCATCATACCCTGAGATTATTACACTTTTGACAGCTTCTGGCAAGCCAATCAACTCTGTCTTAATTTCCCTTACCAACAAGAAATTTTTAATTTCTTCCAATTGTTTCTGTGCACTTTCAAATGATACGATCTCCTGATACAGAATTTCTTTTTCCTTTTTTAATTCATCATATAGTATTTCGTCATCTTCTGAGATTTTAGTGCTTGAGTTACTTTTTACTTGTGATATTTCACTTTCAATTTTTGCTATTTCCTTCTGTACTCCTCGTATATCACCAATTTCTTTTGCTTCTTCCTGCATCTCTTCGAGCTTATAAAATAATTTGAAATAATTTTCAATCTCATTTGTTATTTCAAACATGTTTTTACTATTACAATTATTATATGTTTCAAATACCTCCCGACGTTTCTCGTCCTCTTTTAGTATTTTTTCTATTAAAACTATCGTTTCTTTAGAAGTCGAAGCTAATTTATTGATATATGACTGTGGAAAATACTCAACCTTATGTACCAGTCCTTCTGTATCATCTCTCCATTTCAATTTCATATTCTCTATAATATCATCAATATATTTATTGTAAGCCTCATTTTCTAATTTCACTAATCCACTATAATTTGCCAACTTTGCAATACATCCCAACAAAATCGACTTACCAGAAGACCTTCCACCAATAATGACATTCAAATCTTGATTAAATGGAATTACTTGTTCCCCAAAATCCTCGCCAACAATTTTGATAGCGTCAATAACTTGATAATCACTTTTGTTATCCGGCATATTCTCTTGAATTCTTGCACGTAATTCAGGTTCATAAACAATCTGTCGCAAGCCTTCAAAAGTCTTATCTGCCTTTATCCATGTGTATAATTTTCCTACCTCATCTATTCTATGTGCATCTGAAGCAACTATTGCTGGTTTACCAAATTCACTAATATAAAACGACGCATTCTTATCTTGTAAACTTCCCAATTCACAAATATCAATGTAATACTTTAATAATTCATTTTTTACTGGGCCTAAAGAATCTACAACATCCTTAACATTACTTGCCCCTCTCCCTTCATGCTTCATTTCTTCTATACTATTTGCTTTATTCCCTGCATGAACCGATATTAGTCCTCCATACTTATGAACTAATTCTGCCGCTTCTTTGAAATTCACCTGAACAAGAAACATACCTTTCTTAAAAGCTTGCTCATCTGTAAGAGCACTATCTTCCTCTTTACCTTTAGTTTTAATTATAGTTTCTGACAAATTAAGCGGAACTAGAATAAGATCATTTAATGCTTGCTGCGTCAATTTTATTCCATTATACTCATCTGGAAATAAACCTATCATATGTACAGACTTAGAACCATACTCTGTTCTGAATTCAATCCCACTTATAACTGTTATATTATTTTCATTCCCTAATTTTTTTATTTCATCTATATTTTTAACTGTATGATGATCTGTTAAGGCAATTACAGATAACCCTTTTTCTTTTGCCTTCTCTATTATCTGCTGTGGAGTTCCATTTCCATCAGACGCATTTGAATGTATATGTAAATCCCATTTTGCCCATTGAGAGCCTGCATAATTCAAATCTTTCACTATATATCATCTCCTTCTACAAAACCAAAATCACTTCTTAATTTTAATATTTCCACTTTTATACATTGAAAAATATTCTTATCCTCTTCTACTATACCCTTTATCCTCCCGCAAGCATCTTAAAGCCATTTCATCCTCATCAATAGGAGTAATCTCTGCATTCACACAACTTACATAAATATATCCCCTATTATTGAATTTAAATCTATCTACTCGTGCAGTTTCCTCCAAATTATCAAAATCAAATTTTATACTAATCTCACATTCAATTTGTGCTTCACCATCATCAAAATCTATATCCGAGTATTCAATTATAAAATATTCTTTGTCTTCATTATCCCACACAGATCTGTCTTCATCAAAAATCTCTCCATATCCAGCTACTCTTACGTTTGCTATAGTTTTTATCAGTATCATATCTCTAGATATTTTTAAAGGAACAAAGGAATCCTCCACTTTCACTACCTTTACTGAATCAATTTCTAGTTCCTCATATAATTCATAATCATCTAAATAATAATCTTCTAGTTCTGCACACCTCTGAGCCTCTGATAAAATTTCAGTATAAGCACCTTTAAATATTTTTATTAGCATATCCTCGCTCAATATACTCTCTATACTGTTAATCTTTTTTATAGCCTCAACAATAGATTCACACATGATTACATTATCTACTCCCCAAAATGACTTAACCCAATCATTATCCTTTGAAACAACCAATAAAACATCATTGGGGTGTTCATTTATATATTGTTTAGTAGCTTCAATCACAAATGCATCCGGAAATTCACATTTTTTCTTACCAGTTGATGCAAATGGAGGCTTTGACAAAAAATATAGTTCAAAAATAAGTTCTGGGTTCGGATAATCAAGCTTTACTGCATTTTTATAATATTTCTTATATGCTCTAAAAGTTTGATTTTTTATATTATAATCCGCAATTTTTGAAAATAACTCTTCATCACAACAATTTGCATATCGAAGAACATCTTTGCATTTATTTATATGAGATACCAGACTCTGATAATCTTTATAGATACCAGAGTCTTCAATATGCTTTTCAATCTCTCTTTCCAAGATTGGATGCGTTAACAAAAGTATGTCTTTTTCTTTAATGACAGAAAAGAAGGATGGTAAAAGCATTGAACTAATACCAATAAAATCACTATTTGCGTCCCTAAAAGCACACGTATCTACCAATATTGTTGTTATTCTTTCATCAACTGACATACGCATTTCCTTTCTTGCCTCTTATCTTATTGTGGATTTCGTCTATTTGCCAAAAAGCGTAGCAATCGCTGTGCCTCTGTCACATATTTTTCAGAGTTTGAACCAAACAATATTTCAGCCCAAATTTTATCTATTTTTCTTATCTGTGGTTGACTTAAATTCAAAAATACAATATTGGGAATTTCATTCTTTATAATATTTCTTGCTTCTTTTGTGATTAAATCCACTTTAGGAACATAAGTTTTTATAATATCTCGCATATCTTGTTTTCTAACACCCGCATGCACTTTTGCTTGTATTTCACAATCTAATTGATAAAATACTGTTGTCATATAACTAGCAATAATTTCTGCAGTCTCTGCATTTTCATATGAAAATACAGTAAAATTACTCGATACATGCAACGGAATTCTCGCCAAATGAATTCTACCGCTTTTCCTTATTTTTGTTGGTACTAATACAGAATTTTCTGGAAATTGAGCACGACCTTTTGTTCTAAATATTTTATTCCATTCTGCAACAGATTTTACCGTTCTCTGTTGTTTCCCTGATTTTCTTTGCAGAGGAATGAAATCGTTTATTATCGATATAGATAATGAATTTGATAAATTATTAAAATTTATAAACTTATTTGTTCCCTTATATAATTCAAAATCATCACTCTTGGCTACTCTCACGCCTTCATCTAGTGGAACACTTTTATATTTATTTGCTAAAGTCTCAAATGTTTCAAAATACAATAAATCTGTTCCACCACCCCTATCAGTAGAACCACACTTTTTGTTTGAAGTACTATCCGACAAAGGTATTAGCTTATCATTCATCCAAAAACTTTTATTAGCAAAATCAATAGCTTCTGACATTTCGCTACATACCATTCTCCATCCATCTTCAACTGCTGTATCCAGTTCCGACCAATCGAACACCCTAGCCTCTACACCTGGAAAAACTGTTGCAAAATCTTTTCTGCAATAACCACTCGTAACACTCTGCAACGCATGAAGATCTATATCAGCCACTTTTACATCACTTGAATACACAAGCACTTCTTTTGTTTTCTGCAAGACTTTTCCAACAAATATACATGTTTCTTCTGTAACAGAATCAAAAAGGCCTTCTGCCGGATAATTAAATATGGTATGCAAGCCAAATAAATTAAGTAACATTCTCCTAAATGCAACTGCTTCTTCACCTCGCTCTGTCAAATGTGCCTTTGGAAATATACAAACTATTGTTGTTCCTACATTTACCAAATGACAAACCGTTTCAAGAAAAACAGCCCCTAAATTCATTTGTCCAACCTTTGTAATTGCCTCCGAACCTTTTAATGACTTAATTTTATTGTAAAATGGCACTTTTCTATTTACACAGTTAATCCCAGCTACAAAAGGTGGATTTAACAATACTACATCCACATCTTTAAAATCTGATTTATTCAGATTTACAATATCTTCCGTCGTAATTTGAGCTACATTTGGTTTTGCAATTACTTTAGGAAAACTCAATCCCAACCTTAACGATAACAACTCAATTAATTTCGGATTGATATCATTTGCTATTAATTGATTTGGTTCTGCATTAAAGATATTAATAGAGGAACATATCAAATTTCCGCTTCCTGCAGCAGGATCACATATTTTCTTTCCATTAGCCAATGCGCCATTCGACATTTTAGCCAATACTGCTGCCAAACTTGCCAATTCCAAATCTGTTGCGACTTCACCCTCATGATGCTTATCTTCAGATACCATATTGTGCAAAGCATCGGCAATTGCGTCTCCAGATATATTTACATTTCCATATTTGTAAATATCTGCAAGAATTGATGCAGACATAGTAAGCCGAGGTAGATATTTTGCACTATCGTATGCAAAAATCCCGTCAAAATCTACTGAATTTGCTTCGATACATATTTGTTCAATATCATTATGAAATTTATGAACATCATATCTAATTTCAGTTCTTCTAACTGCTCTAAATGCACCTCGTATATATTCATACATCAACATCGCCATACTGCTCTTCCATTTTTTATCATCAGCAATAGTTGAATTCATATAACCTAAAAACTGTTCCAAAGTAGTCAAATACTGATATCTATCATTTCTAAACTCATCAATTAACCTTGTAAATATTTTTGCAAGTTTATTTACAATTTTGTGTTCATCATCCATGGAAAAATCACATACATTTTCCAAACCTGGTAATAACATTTGCTGATATACACGTGGTTTTGTAGTGTCATATCGAAAACTTATCAGCTTCTCTAAATTTGTTAAAATATAGAATGGTTTTTCATTCTCCGGAGAATTCATCTGTACATACGATTGTGCTTGAACCTGATAACGAGTACTTTGCACATCAGCAGGGGTTCTTTTCACCTCAATAACACAAAGATATTTTTTTGTACGACGATTCCTAACAACGTAATCCATCTCTAACGTTCCTGTGTATTGATGATGTAACACTTCATATTCACTGTTCAAACTTAGATTCTTTAACGCTTGATTAAGTGCATCCTCACACAACGGATGAAATATTTTCACTTCTGAATCTACATAACTAATCATTATATTTCCTCCTCTACATACTTCTTTAACTCCTTTGCCATAACTTCTGCCAACATAGGTGGAACAGCATTTCCTACAATCAAATTTCGGCCTTGCTTGCTAGATGAAACAACAACATACGAATCTGGAAACGACTGCAATCGTAAAGCCTCTCGAACTGTAATCAACCTATCTTCTCTATAATGTATATTACATCCAACATTAGGTCTGTTGAAATATGTATTTATTGTATAAGACGGCTCGTCAGGCTTCATCCTACCATAACAAGTTGTATGTCCACCCTCCCTCTGCAAACGTCTTATCCTACTAGATTTCACGTCAGGCGGAATGTCCATATAGTTTCCCCCTGGCTTTACATGTTCTACAATATACTTATCCAACTCACTCATTTGAGGCATAAAATGTTCTGTGACCTTTTCTACATTACGCATCCTTTTCTGATATTCTGTTTTCGGCATTTCTAAATAGTCCGCACTACCATTTTCGTCATAAATCACTTTAGGCAAATCATCTAATGCTTCCTCTACACTTACATACTTCTTTAACCCTACTCCCGATTCATTATGTGTAGCTTTCGGAAATGAAAATCTGCTTTCTCCTTTTACGCCAACAATAATAACTCTTTTTCTTCTTTGTGGCACACCATAGTCTGCCGCATTTACCACTTGTGTAGTTAAAGTGTAACCGATATCTCGAAAAGCATTTTTTAATAAATCTATAATCTTTTCTCCTTTTCCATTTTTAGCCGACAGAAGACCTGTTACATTTTCAAACAAAAATGCCTTAGGTTTTATTTCTTTTATAATACTGATGTACCTCCATACCAATTGCCCCCTATCATCTTCCACATGCCTATTTCCAGCAAGGGAAAATGACTGACAAGGTGGTCCACCTATAACAACATCTGCATGTGGGATGTTATTCACATCAATTTTGTTTATATCATCGCATATAATATGGTCACCTATATTTGCTTTATAAGTATTAACAGCATTTTGGTTATTGTCTATTGCCCAAATTATATTAAACCCTGCAGATTTAAATCCCAAATCCAAACCACCGCCACCAGAAAAGAGACTAACTACATCTATTGCCATCACTCTTTTCCCTCCAATCTAAATTTTCTAATTTTTTCATACATATTTGTAATCATATCAAAACTCTGTTCTGAATACTTTGCCATAATTTCTGTTATTTTTATGATATTAACCTTATTTCCTGTATGCGCTAAATCTTTTGCCAAACTAATAAGTTCTACCTTATCGTCAACGGAAAAGCAATTGATATCAGGAAACTTCAATGCCTCAATGTCATATCTTTGAAGTTTTAATAATCCCGCTCCATATTTCTTTCCTTTTTTTTCTAGCTGATAATAAGTATAATAATTATTCAACAAAGCAAACATTAAATATTCATCGATTTGCGCCTTAATAATGTAAAAATTATCTCGAACCAGATACCCTAAGTTATTCATAATAAACTTCATATCATTACGAACAAAATAACTAAATACAATTCCTTTACCATTTACGCAATTAATCTTATACCAGTTCTTATCCTTTTGCATTTTTTGATATAAAGTTTTTGGTGCTTTTGTATTTCGAATATTTTTCTCCCACTTCTTAATATATTTTCTTACTTCATCCGGTATATTCTCACCATCCTGGACATACAATAAGTTGTCAACAGCAGCATCTTTTGTTTCATAACCAACTATCGATTTGGGGCTCGATATGATTGAAACAAGATGCACTTTTGACTCATTTTTTTTAAATGCTGGATTTATATACATAGCATTATATCCTGTAGTAAGTCCTCTGCGAACAGAAGCATATTTTGAAAATGGTATATCGAATTCTATGTCTTCATAATCAACCGCTTTTAGGACTTCACATATACTATCACCTCTTGCTTCTAAGTATTCAACCTGACTTTTACACTTAATACTCCCCTTCTTTAATTTCAAAATTACAACTTCTACTAATGCAGACTTTTCAAATACCTCTCCTGAAATATGCACCTGCTTAATTATTGTTGCACGTGAATTTAATGCCATTTGAAACGCTTTCCCACTTCTTGCATCCATCCAACTACTTGGAAAAATAACTACCATTTCCCCGTCAACTTTCAATAAATCTAATGCCTTGAAAATAAAATACATATACATATTTGCAGTACTTGGCAACTGCTCATATATTTTATTTTTTCTGAGTTTGTTTTTTGTAATCCCCAGTTTCTCTAAGTCATCTATTTTTTCCTGCCTTATATATGGTGGATTCATAATAATTCCATCATACTTTCTTGTATTGGATACTTTTAAGAAATCTTTGTTATATAGCTTAAATTGAGAAAATTGCTTTTTTACTTTTTCATATAGTTCCTCATCTATTTCATAACCTTCAATATTTGTAAATCCCTGCAGCATACCAGCTGTCAAAAAGGCACCTGCACCAAAACAAGGATCTAAAATAAGGGCATCCTTTCCCAATTCAAACATAGATACCATATATTCTGCGACAGTTTTATTTGTAAATACTTGTCCTAAATCCATTGCCACTCTTCCTCACAATTTTTAATCAATTGCACTTTTTCCGCTCTTAATCCAAGAATCTAATTCTGAACGCTTGAATTTCCATAACTTACCTATTTTATGAGCTGGAATATCTGTCTTTTTTATCCAATTTCTAACTGTATCTTTTGTAACATCCATATATTTTGCAGCTTCATCTATTCCAATCCAACCATCAGTATATGTATTATCCATCCTATCCTCTCTCCGTTTCTATAACATAAATATCCACGCATAATTTTAGCACATATGTTCTAGTATTTCAATGTATTTCATATGATTTCTTAGTATTTCTTTTACTTTCCAAAAGATTTCTTATCACATTTCCAACACTCCATATCAGCAAAAACGGATGCTATTGCCACCTCGCAATAGCATCCGTTTTATTATTCCCTTCCCCTTACTCTCGTCCTCTCCACCTCTTGCACCATCTCCTCCGCTGCCACAATCCCTTGTTCCAACTGCTCCAGCGTACCGATTCGGTTCTCTGGCTTGATTTCTTCCTGAATGCTGTCAATGCTGTACTTTTCTTTTGTTACAACATTCATATAAGCTTTCAATCGGTAATCATAACCTTCATTCTTGTAGTCCGAGAATACCGGTGCAACTTCTCCTTTACTCGTTTCCCATCGCATAAGTCTCGGAAACCAACACACACCATCAACAATCAATTCTTTAAATGCTCTCAGGAATTGCCCCAATGCATTTAGTAGACCTCTGAAACTGTTTCCGGCTTCAATATCCTTCTTATGCTCTACACAATTTGCAAATTCTTCAATTAGCGGCGATAGAGGAAGATATGCTGAAATATACTCTTTAAGCATTATCAGTGTATTCTTAAACTGTTCCCACTTGGATATCTCATCATCATATTCTTTCAGCTTATCCCGCTTATACGAAATCACATAATCCAGTTTCAAATTTTCACTTTGCTTTTCAGAAATCTCTTGTTTGATTTCTCTAAGCTCGTCTTCATTCTCACGCTGCACCTGACGGTAAGCAAGTTTTGATGCAAATAATTCATTATCTGTATCCACAACTTCCCTTTGCAATTCTTCCAAGCGCTCAGTTTCTTTGGCAACTTTGTATTCCATAACCGACAAATCATGATTCCGTCCCTGCTTTTTCTCAGCAAGTTCTTCCTTCACATTGAACCTGAAACACGAACCTGCTTCTTCCCTTAATTTATCCTGTAATATTACAGATAAACTTTCTGGCGTGAAGACATTACGCTTGGAGACCTTCTTTGACAGGCCCTTTTTTGCACCTTCCCATACCGGAACTCCTACCACATGCATATGAGGACTTGCTTCGTCAAAGTGTATTACTGCATTTGCTACTTTGAAATTCGGAAGAAGTCTTTCCATTGTGGATAACAGATAAGCATACACATTGTACATCTTTTCCTTTTTATCCATATGTTCTTCCCAGAATTTCTTATCTCCGCATTGAAAAATAATCTCAACTGCCATATCCTGTTCCAGATTGGCTACATGTTCAAAATAATCCTCTATCCGTCTGTCAGCTCGCTTATGCTTTTGATTATATTGTTGTACCACTTCATCAAATTCCTGATGATAGACATTCTTCACATCCTGATACAAATCTTCCGTTCCTCTCAAAAGCAAAATATTATCGGAACTGTATTCCGGCGATTTATATTTCCGCAAATTGTGTTTTGCTACTCCAAGCAATTTACTCTTACTTGTTATGGCACTCTTTCCATTGCTAATGTGTGCCGAGTAAGAAACATTACCCATAGGCACCTCTCCTTCCTTCTTAAATCAGATTTCCCGCTCGCTTATCATCTCGGCTCTGCCGAAGATGATAACCCCCTAGCAGATTTGTCACATCCAATGTGCCATTGTCTGCGCCAAATCTGCGGGGGCTCTCCGAGGGTTACACCGACAAGAAGTAAACTTCGTCGGTGTATATTAGCTACCTTCCATACTGATATATCTATCCATCGCGACCACATCCTTTCCTAACCTAATCTATACCACTTCCGATACATCTCTGAAGTAACCTGTCTCTTCCCAAACCTTCTTATCCGGACAATAGTAGCTGAACTCATTTGAGTTACCTACTTTAATTGCAGATCCGAATTTGAGAATCCCCTGTTGAAGTCCAACCCTTACATACTGTGCATCCTTCCCCATTGCCTGTGCAATTTCTTTGATTGGTACATTCCGTCCTGTAAAAGCTGGTAAATCAACCTTGTATTGTACCTCTGGCATCTCTACCACCTCCTGTCTATAGAGCATTTCTTGCTCTGTTTGTGTTTTGTATTATACAGACCTTTATTTGCTCTGTCAATAGCGTTAATAATAATGTTGACAATTCATTTTTGATATGTTAGATTGACTATACAGGAGGTTGGTAAGATGAATACAGGTAAAAAGATTAAGCTAATCCGTACATTTCGAGGATTAACGCAAAAAGAACTTGGAGAAGCGTGTGGCATCCACGAAGTTGCCATCCGCAAGTATGAATTAGGCAAGAATATTCCAAAACCTGAACAACTTAGGAAAATTGCCGAAGCACTTAATGTCAATGTAAACTCATTAGTTGAGTTCGACATTCAGGCTGATGGTGATGTACTCCCTCTCCTCTTTGCCATTGATGAAGCATTCAATGTATCAATTAAAGAGGTAGATGGTGAACCGGGAATATTTTTTGACAACAAGAGTCTTGTACAATTTTTAAAAGACTGGCAGGCAATGAAAGAATTACTTTCATCCGGCAGTCAGACGGAAGATAATTATGAGATTTGGAAAACCATACGCCCAAGTGTAACAAAAACAATCCACGAGGATTAGCAACTACTCTGTTTCGCTTATCAGCTTGCTGAATTTAAAGCGAAAGGAATGGTGCTTATGAAGTTACCCAACGGATACGGAAGCGTTGTAAAACTTTCCGGAAAAAGAAGAAAGCCTTATCAGGTCAGAAAGACAACAGGCTGGCACTACGATAAGGAAAAGGACAGACAGGTTCAGGATATGATTACAGTTGGATACGCTGCTACAAGAGCTGAAGGCTTACAGATGCTTGCAGAGTACAACAATAATCCATTCGATACCAAAGCTGCCAAGATGACCTTCTCTGATGTATATGAAGAATGGTCCAAGCGTAAGTATCCTACTGTATCCGAATCCAATGTCAAAGGATATACCGCATCCTATAAAGCCTGCGGTACCCTCTACAACAGAGTTTTTAAGGATATTCGATTAGTGGATTTGCAAAATGTCATTGATACCTGTGGTAAGAATTATCCTACTCTCAGGAAAATCAAAGTGCTTTTCAATCAACTTTACGATTATGCATTGAAAAACGATATTTGCAACAAAGATTATTCAAGTTTTGTGGATGTAGCACAGTACAAAGACCGCAACCCGAATAAGTATGACAGAAACAAATTTGAAAAGGATGAAATTGAGAGAATCTGGGAACAGAAAGATGATAAGTATTATCAGATTGTTCTGATGCTTCTCTACAACGGAGTCAGAATTTCAGAATTGCTTGATTTGAAAAAGGAACATGTTCACCTCGATGAACAGTACTTTGATGTAATCAGCAGTAAAACAGAAAACGGCATCCGAAAAGTACCCATTGCAGATAAGGTTCTTCCATTCTACAAAAGTTGGTACGAATCCAACCACGACTGTGCATACTTGCTGCATACGGAAGACGGTAAGCATTTTACCTACAGAAACTATTATGACAGCTACTTCCACCCATTAATGGAACAGTTAAAGATTAATCGCACACCTCACTGTTGCAGACACACATGCGTGTCCATGTTGGCAGAAGCTGGTGTAGATCAGACGATTATTAAGAAGATCGTGGGGCACTCCGGAGCTATGACACTTACAGAAAAGGTATATACCCACTTTGATATTAAGGAGTTAGTAGATGCGATTAATAAGATTTAACAGAAAAGGACATTCCCAGATTGCTCTGAAAATGTCCTATACATATCATTGATATATTTGTTGCATACCTGCTGCATATGTGTTGCATACGATGTAATTTCCAACCCATCTGACAACATTCCACAACTTCTGTAACCCTTGTAAATCGGGCTTTTCTTGATATTCTCGTTTCGAGAAAATTATCTCTTTGAAAACTGTGGTGCACGACGAGCTGCTTTCAAGCCGTACTTCTTTCTTTCCTTCATACGAGGATCTCTTGTAAGGTATCCTGCCTTCTTGAGTGCTGGTCTGTACTCAGCGTCTGCCTCGAGGAGTGCTCTGGAGATACCATGTCTGATAGCACCAGCCTGACCTGTAAATCCGCCACCCTTAACATTTACAAGTACATCGAACTTTCCTTCTGTACCTGTTGCTGCAAATGGCTGCTTAACGATGAGCTTCAATGTATCAAGACCGAAATACTCATCCATGTCTTTCTTATTAATAGTTACCTTACCAGTTCCTGGTACAAGGTAAACTCTTGCGATACTGCTTTTTCTTCTACCTGTTCCGTAAAATCTATTACTATTCTTAGCCACGAACGTTTCCTCCCTTATTAATACTTAATCTCTAATACTTCTGGCTTCTGAGCCTGCTGCTTGTGCTCTGGTCCAGCGTAAACATAAAGCTTCTTGATCATCTGTCTTCCGAGAGGTCCCTTTGGAAGCATGCCCTTAACTGCAAGGTAGATAACATCCTCTGGCTTCTTAGCCATCTTCTCTTTGAGAGTCTGCTCTTTCATACCGCCAACGTAATCAGAATGGTGATAGTAAACCTTCTGATCCATCTTCTTACCTGTTACTTTGATCTTATCAGCATTTACAACTACGATATAGTCACCTGTATCGATGTGTGGTGTAAATGTCGGCTTGTTCTTTCCTCTTAAAATGCTTGCGATCTCTGATGATAAACGACCTAATGTATGTCCTGTAGCATCTACTACATACCACTTTCTTTCAATGTTTGATGGGCTTGCCATAAAGCTCTTCATTGTGGTGTTCCTCCTTAAAATTATTCGAATTGTCCTGCATCATACCCATGCTTTCAAGCCGAAATGTCCGAAACAGCCTGTCCGCACAGTGCCGAATGCGTACTGTACATTGCTTCAAAAGAGTATTCCATGAATCCCGGGGCTATTGGGACGCACTTCACCTGTCTTTTGTCACATTTAGGTATTATATTATACGTGTCCGCGTGTGTCAACGTTTTTTTCAAGAAATGCGTAAATTTTCTACAAATATTCAATTCCAACCAACTGCAGTCCACACGCTTCCGCTTTCGGACCTGCTGCCGCGCGGTCCTTCGCATCGAGAATCTCCTTCACATGCTCCGGCGGATACATGTTCATCCCGCATTTAAGCAATGTACCCATAATGATCCGCACCATATTATATAGGAAACCAGTTCCGCGGATCGTCATAATGATCATCTTGCCCTCTGTGCGGAAGGAAATCTCTGTGACCGTGCGCACCGTTGACTCCACCTGTGTCCGCGGCGTGCAAAATGATTTGAAATCATGTTCTCCGACGAGATACGCTGCTGCCTGCTCCATCTTCGCTACATCAACATTGAAATAACAAAATTTCGAGTAAAGCCGTACGAGCGGGTTCGGAAACTTGTCGTTCCAGATGCGATACTCATACGTCTTGATCGTATCGCAAAACCGCGGATGAAAATCATCCGCCACCTGGCACGATTCCTGAATCCGGATATCGTCCGGCAGCCGCTGGTTCAACGCGAAGCTGATCTTCTCCGGCGGAATCCGTGTCTGCGTATCAAAGACTGCCACATTTCCAAGCGCATGCACTCCGGAATCTGTCCGGCTTGCGCCAATGATCTTGATATCCTCCTGCAACAGCTTCGACAGTTCCCGGTTCAGGACTTCCTCGATTGTAATTCCATTGTCCTGAATCTGCCAGCCACAATAATTTGTCCCGTCATACGCAACGGTTAATTTGATTCGTTTCATGGAGCGAATCTCCTTTCTCTTATATTGTGAAATACACTATTCTATCTCACCACTATATATCATTCAGTAACTATCATCTACTTATCTATCCTACGTTTTAGAACTTCACAATCAACACCACCGACGCAATAACCATCGCCAGCATGCACACATATGCGACCACGTCGCGTCTCTCATACACGAGTGGATGCAGCTTCGTCCGTCCTATGCCGCCCGTATAACAACGGCTGTCCATCGCATCCCCCAGATGCCCGGCACGCAATATCGCATTCTGGAACAGCGGCAATATCACCGTCCGCAGCTTCTTTAAACGCACAACCGGATTGCCCTTCTTAAAGTCCGCACCACGCGCCATCTGCGCCTTCATGATCCGGTCTAACTCTCCAAATAATATCGGTACAAATCGTAGCGCGATCGTGATTCCCATTGCCACACCGCCGCTTAAATGCATGCACTTCTCCATACCGTCCGTCAGTCTCGTCGGTGTCGTCGTATACATCAACAGGCTTGACATCAGAATCAACAGCAACATCCGCCAGAACACGAATCCGGCTTTGATCAGTCCCTCCTTCGTGATCGTGAGCACGCCAAGCTTTACCAACGTCGTTCCATGCACGGTAAATGCATTTAATATACTGCAAATTAAAATGAAAATGAACACGCCCTTCGTTCCGCGTATCATCTTGCGCATCGGCACCCGGCTGCACGCCCACACACCGGCAAATACTGTCGTAAGAAACAGAAACAACGGCAGATTCCGATCCAGCAACAGCAGGATAATATATATAATTGTAAATCGAATTTTGACACGGGGATCTATCCGGTGGATCATCGAATCCACGCTATGGTACTGTCCCCATGTGATATCCTTCATCATGTTCCTACCTCTTTTAGACATTCTTATACTACAATATCTATATACGAAATCATCTTCCAACCGCATCCACGATTGCCTGCACCGTCTCCGCAAACTGCGTATGCTTACATGATACCGGAAGTCCCATGATGCGCAGGCGGATCAACAACTGCATGCAGACCGGAAGCTCACAGAGTGCTTCTGCCAGCGTATCTTCGGATAAACGTCCAGTGCTTCTGTCTCTCATCTGTTCGCCATTCATTTTCGAATGCTTATCACTCGTCATATGCTCCATCTCGCGCAGCCACAACCGGTAAAATACATTCGACGGTGCTCCCTGCTCCAAGATTTTCCCATCCCTCAGATACAATACCTGCTCTGCGTCCTCCACGACCGCATCCGCATCGTGACTGACTACAACCACTGTAATTCCCGCATCCCGGTGTAACGCACGCAGGATCTGCAGCATCTTTTTCTTTCCAACCGGATCAAGCCCTGCCAACGGTTCATCTAAGATCAGGTAATCCGGTTGCATTGCAATCACGCCCGCCAATGCAACACGCCGCTTCTGCCCACCCGACAACTTATCCATCGGCAGATCATAGACATCCTGCGGCAACCCGACAAACTGTATCGCCTCATACGCACGTTTCTCCGCTTCAACCTCACTGATGCCGACATTCCGCGGTCCAAATACTACATCCTCATAAACATTTTTCGCAAACAACTGCTGCTCTGGATATTGGAAGATGAACCCGATTTTCTTACGCAATGCTGCAATATCCGCAGAAGTATCCGTCACTTCCATTCCATCCACATAAATGCTTCCATCCGTCGGTGAAATGAGCGCCGGAATCATCTGCAAAAGCGTCGATTTTCCAGCCCCCGAAGGTCCAATGATTGCCGTATAGCTGCCCTTCTCGATAGAACAACATACATCATTCAAAATCGATTTCTTTCCATATGATAGGTTCACATGTTGAAATACAATCGCCTGCGACAACACTTTCGCTTTCTTATCCACGGATGCAGGCTCCATTGTCTTTTCCTTCAGAAATGCATACGGATGTTCCTTGTATATGCGTTCCGCAATCGCTTCCACGGAAAATAAATCCTTCGTCCGCACGCACCCACGCTCCGCAAGAGCATGTGCAAGCAGCACGGTCATCGGCAGTTCCAATCCAAACTCACGCAGCCTCTCCGGTTGCGAGAAAAGCGCTTCCCGGCTGCCCTTCATAGCAAGCCTTCCCTGATGCATCACGTAAATCCAATCTGCCAGCAGAAGTTCCTCCATCAGATGTGTAATGAGAATAATCGTGATTCCCTGCTTCTGCAATTCCTTCATTAACTGCAGCACATCCCGTCTGGATTTTGGATCCAGCATACTGGTTGCCTCATCAAGCACGATACACCGTGGCTTCATTGCAAGCACGCCTGCAATCGCAACCTTCTGTTTTCCACCTCCGGATAGCTCTTCGATGCGCATGGATGCCGCAAGCCCTACCTGTGCAAGCGCATCCTCCACACGTTTCACCAGTTCTTTATGTGGCACGCCGATATTCTCCGCACCAAAAGCAACATCCTCTTCCACTACACTACCAATCAGCTGATCATCAGGATTCTGGAACACCATGCCAACCATCTTCCGGATCGGAATGATATTTTCCTCCTGCAATGCATCGAGTCCGCCGATGAGAACCGTACCTTCAATCGGAAGCAACAGGCGGTTTAAGATCTTTGCAAATGTGCTTTTTCCGCTTCCATTCACCCCTGCCACAACGATAAATTCACCTTCTCTTGCATCAAAATTGATTCCGCGGATGGCGTTTACCATCTCAGTCAGATTTCCTTCGTCATCCCGGTCAAAATATTCAAATGTGAGATCTCTGATTTTTATCATGATATCCTATATTCCTGATTGTTTTTCATATTCGCAATAACTATCTTATAACATATCCATTACTATACCATTTTTTCTATGTATGTCGCAATTTTTTCTCAAAAGAATAAAGAAATTTTCACATATTAACACGGAAACATCCATACAACATTTTTTCGTTAAATAAAAATGATTTTTCAGCTTTTCTATGTTATAATTTGCATGAATCTGCTATTATTGTACGAAATGTATGGAATATAGCATTTTCAGACTATTTGTCAGTTATATCTGACATTTATTTTACACACATTGGGAGGGTACATATGGATTTTACAAATTTTACAAACATCAACGCACGGATTACTGCCTGGGGCGGTATCAAGCAGACTGCATTTAATAAGAAAAAATACGCAGCCGCTGAAGCATCATGGAATTTGCTTTCGCCACAGGAGATTGCAATGCTTGACCAGCAGATTCCATACGGTGTGGAAGCGTTCTCTTTCGTTGCAACACCGACGGCAATTCTCGTCTATGAGGCGAAGACGGTGCGCGTAATTCCGATTCGCGATATCATGTGGATCTATGGAAATGTGGTTAAACAGACGATGAATTTTATTCCGACAAGCAAATTTCATACCTTATATCTGCTTGCACGAGATGGCGGAACTTATTCACTCGGGCAGATCACAACCGGTGGTTTCTCCAAGAAAGCACCGCTGGACGAAGCGGTCGCCCAACTGCAGAACCTGTTATTCCCTTACAGAAAGGGAATTGTATATGGATATTCCGATGAAATCGCGAACTATTTCCAGGGGAACTTCGCCGGAGCTATCCAGATGGTTGACGCGAAATCTATGGAGCCTTAGACCCACGTCAGATATTCCATATGCCGGTCTGATTGACAGTCAATGCAATCTCACATAACAGATAAAAAAGGATTAGCTGTATCTATACAGTCAATCCTTTTTCTTTTATATTCATATATTCTCATCAATTATTGCATCGTCTGTATCGGCGGATTCGAGCAAATCACACTAATGAATCGTCGTACTTCCGACGAATTCCGTCGTATCATCCAGATAGGTATAGCCTTCGCCCGCCTCATACTGAATCAGGCAACCAGAGTTATAATACTGCGCAAACAGCACCTTTCCTTCCCCACCATACACAACAATCACGCCCGGACAACCAAATTGTCCGTAGAACGAATCACAATTCATTCCAAGCGGCTCATCCTCGTCGCCCGTAAAATTCAGGAAACGATAGTCGCTTCCATTCTCCGCATTCAATTCTTCCAACACCTTTTGTGCAAAATAATACTCCAACGCATTTGCATCGGTAATGCCATTTGCACTTTTATTCTGTGCCCGGCTGATCATATAATTCGTGAGTACACCACATCGCTGTGCATTCCCTTCGTCATCCGTATATGTCTTATCTAGATTCATCTCATGATCTTCCGCATAACTGGAAAGCATGCCTGTCTCAACCGCCGAGACAATCGTCCGAAGTTCCTCCATCGCATTTGATGCTCTGGCTTTCCTAATGTAACGAATAACCGTCAGACCGATTGCACCCGCGAGCACCGCCATGATTGCAATTGCAATAATCAATTCAACCAGTGTGAAACCTGCATTGTCTGAATTATTTCTCCATTTTTTCATACCCTTACCCCGCATATATCAAACTTTTCATAACTAAAGTCATCATATCATCATATGCACGGCAAGGCAAACGTATTTCCATAAAATGCTTGACGAAAAATTACAATTCTCCGCCTATTACAATCCCTTTGGCATCTGTCCCATGTCCGATCTGCTTCGTGACCGCAATCGGCATTGTTTTTCTCACATACTTCTTCACAAGTTGCACAATATCCGGCATGCACTGCTTTGCTTCCATCTCCGTAAATGTTCCAAGCAGGATACCCGCGATCTGCTCAAATGCACCAATCTGCTGCAACTGGCTCAGATAGGTTTCCATTCGTGCTACTGTTCCGGACCGACTCTCCAGAAGTAGAATCTTCCCATTCAGATCTGGCATATACGCCGTCCCAGACAGCTTTAAGAAACAACGGATATTTCCTCCGACAATGATTCCATGCATCTCCGTCCCCTGTACATAATGATAATCGATCCGGTACAACGCATCACCACCCTCACACAGGACATCTCGCACATCCGTCATCTGCTGCTTGCGCTCCTTATAGAGCACATTTCTTATCTGATACAACACCCCTGTCTGCCTGGTCTTCGCGTAGATTGCATTTAATATAGTCGTCAGATCACTGTATCCCCAGAACTGCTTATCCATCTTTGCAATCACGCTATAATCCAGATACGGCAGGATTCCATTCGCGATATCTCCACCGGATATGTCGCAGATTGCGTCAATCGTATCATCCAAGTAAAAATCCATTACTGCCTTCGCACGTTCTTCTGCCGTTCCACTCGCCACACCATCACGCGCATACAGAAATGGGCTGATCACACTCTCAATCCCCATGTCTGCCAGTATCCGATGCAATTCCTCAATCTCACCTTCGTATGCCCGATTGAATCCATCTGAACAGCACACAATTCCGATTTTTCTCGTCATAATTATTCTCCATGAAAAAATAAACGGGCTGCCTTTCGACAACCCGTCTGGTTTTATATAGATTAAACTAACTCAAGAATAACCTTCATAGCACCGTCACCACGACGCTCGCCAATCTTAACGATACGTGTGTAACCACCCTTGCGGCTAGCATACTTTGCAGCATACTCGTCGAAGAGCTTAGCTGTAAGGTCTACCTTCTTTGTAGCAGCTTTCTTTCCTGCAGCATCTGTAGGAACCTCAACTACCGGGTAGAGAACCTTAAGCATCTGACGTCTAGCGTGCAGTCTGGAAGGCTGATCCTTCTTAACTGTCTTCTCAACTTCGTCGTACTGTGTAACCTTCTTACCATCTACAACTTCCTTGATACGCTTGCCATCTTTGTCCTTCTTAGCAACCTTAGCAGTTACCTTGATCTCGTCGAAGTTATCCTTCTCCTTAACAGCAAGTGTGATAAGGTGCTCAGCGATCTTACGAACTTCCTTCGCTCTAGCCTCTGTTGTCTCAATCTTTCCATGATAGAGAAGCTGTGTTACCTGATTACGAAGTAATGCGATTCTCTGATCAGACTTTTTACCAAGTTTTCTATACATTGCCATTTTAATTTTCCTCCTTACCCTTTCGGGTCTTCACTTTGCTTACTAATCCTTCGGCTTAAGTGGATATTATTCATCACCAGTACGAAGCGACAAACCAAGTTCTTTTAATTTAGCATAAACTTCATCGAGAGACTTACGACCAAGGTTACGAACCTTCATCATATCGTCCGGAGTCTTATTTGTCAATTCTTCAACTGTATTAATACCTGCTCTCTTCAAGCAGTTATAAGAACGAACGGAAAGCTCCAGTTCGTCGATACTCATCTCAAGTACCTTTTCCTTCTGATCGTCTTCCTTCTCTACCATAACGTCAACAGACTTAGCATTCTCTGAAAGATCGATGAAGAGATTCAAATGCTCACTGAGCACCTTTGCTGCAAGGCTGACTGCCTCATCTGGTGCCAATGTACCATTTGTAAATACATCAAGTGTAAGCTTGTCATAATCTGTAACCTGTCCGACACGTGTGTTCTGAACTGTCAGATTTACACGCTCCACAGGTGTATAGATAGAATCAACAGCGATTGCATCAATAGATGAATCAAGACCTTTGTTCTTGTCAGATCCAACGTAACCTCTGCCGTTTGTGATCAGAAGCTCCATCTCCAACTTTGCTTCCGGACCGCTCAAATTTGCGATTACCAAATCCGGATTCAAAATCTCAAGATCTGCATCTACCTGAATATCACCAGCCGTCACAACCTTATCACCTGAAGCATCAATATATGCAACCTTAGGCTCATTTGTTGTAGAATTGTTCTTGATGCAGAGATCCTTGATATTCATCACGATCTCTGTCACATCTTCCTTTACACCTGGAAGAGATGAGAACTCATGCAGAACGCCCTTAATCTTAACCTGACTAACTGCAGTTCCCGGAAGAGATGATAACATAATTCTACGAAGAGAATTACCAAGTGTAATACCATAGCCTCTTTCCAATGGCTCTACTACAAACTTACCATATTTGTTATCGTCTGAAATCTCTGCGATTTCAATTCTAGGTTTTTCAAATTCAAACACTACTGACCCTCCTTCTGGATAACTGGTGTTACTTAGCTACAAACCCTTTACTTACGCGAATTACTTAGAGTACAACTCGACGATAAGTGTATCGTTTACAGGTACGTCAATCTGCTCTCTGAGTGGAAGCTCCTTAACAGTTCCTGTCAATGTCTCAACGTCTGACTCCATCCAAGCTGGAGTAACAACGCCTGCGTTTGCCTCTACGATATTCTTAAATCCCTGAAGAGACTTGCTCTTCTCTTTGATTTCAATCTTATCACCAGCACTGATTCTGTATGAAGGAATATTTACGCACTTGCCATTAACCAATACATGCTTGTGATCAACGATCTGTCTGGCCTCACGTCTTGTTCTTGCAAATCCCATACGGAAAACTACGTTATCCAGTCTGGACTCAAGAAGGATCATAAGGTTTGGTCCTGTAAGACCTGGCATACGCTCTGCCTTTACATACAAGTTACGGAAAGGCTTCTCAAGCATACCATAAATAAACTTAGCCTTCTGCTTCTCACGAAGCTGTAATCCGTACTCACTTACTTTTCTGTTTGCTCTAGTCAATTTTCTTCTTGACTTCTTATTTACACCGAGAACGACTGGATCCATATCTAAGGATCTACATCTCTTGAGAATAGGTGTTCTATCTACTGCCATTATCATGTACCTCCTTATTATTAGACTCTTCTTCTCTTTGGTGGACGACATCCGTTATGTGGAACTGGAGTTACGTCTCTGATACTTAATACTTCCAAACCGCAGGCTGCGAGTGCACGGATAGCTGCCTCTCTACCTGAACCTGGTCCCTTAACCATAACATCTACTGACTTCAATCCATAAGGAAGAGCTGCCTTTGTAGCTGTCTCTGCTGCCATCTGTGCAGCATATGGCGTAGACTTTCTGGAACCTCTGAATCCAAGTCCACCTGCACTTGCCCAAGATAATGCATTACCTTCGGCATCTGTCAATGTAACGATTGTATTGTTAAAAGATGACTGAATATGAGCCTGTCCACGATCAACATTCTTTCTAACACGCTTCTTAGCCACTTTCTTAGTAGTAACTTTCTTAGCCATTAACCTGAACCTCCATTACTTCTTCTTATTTGCTACTGTTTTCTTAGGACCCTTACGAGTTCTTGCATTTGTCTTTGTCTTCTGTCCACGAACAGGTAATCCTCTTCTGTGACGGATACCACGGTAGCAACCGATTTCCTGTAAACGCTTAATGTTAAGAGCTACTTCTCTACGCAGATCACCTTCTACGACCTGAGTTTCGTTGATAACTTCGCTGAGTCTCTTAACCTCATCGTCAGTCAGATCACGAACTCTAGTGTCCGGATTTACGTTTGCTTCTTTCAGAATTCTTGTAGCTGATGTTCTTCCTATACCATAGATATAGGTAAGTCCGATTTCGATTCGCTTTTCTCTTGGTAAATCAACACCTGAAATACGAGCCATTCTTGTTATACCTCCGTAAAATAACTTAATGAAACAATTTTTGACACATGCTATGTGTCCAGCCGCTTTTATCAACTCCAGCCAAGAGCTGATGTCCGTTGTCGTCCACCCGAATACCGGCGTGGCGTCAATCGAAGTTGGTATGTAATGTGGAATACCATTACACGCACAAATACAAGGCATAGTTATAGATGGGCTATCATCCTACATACCTTGTTCCAACTGTCCTGTCAGATTGTAAGACCTAATGTCTAACAATGACCCATGTTCTATCATAAATGGCATTTATGACATACGCGAACATGAATTAACCCTGACGCTGTTTGTGCTTTGGATTTTCGCAGATTATACGAATACTGCCTTTTCTTTTAATGACTTTGCACTTATCGCAAATTGGTTTAACTGATGCTCTAACCTTCATTAAAATACTCTCCTTTCCAAAAAGTCCGCTACGAAAACCTATGATACCATTTTCCATAGCGAAATGCAAGTGAAAATGTAAATTTATTTTGCTCTCCAGGTGATTCTTCCTTTTGTAAGATCATATGGAGATAAAACCACTGTTACTTTGTCGCCCGGAAGGATTTTAATGTAATTCATTCTGAGCTTTCCACTGATATGGGCAAGTACCTTCAACCCATTCTCTAATTCTACCTGAAACATTGCGTTTGGAAGCTTCTCCAATACGGTTCCTTCCATTTCGATTTCGTCTGCCTTTGGCATATCATATCCTCCTTAATTTATTGATCTATATTATAATTCCAATCCCTCTGCACGTGATAAGATCTCTGGATCTCCCTCAGTTATCAGTACTGTATTTTCATAATGCGCGGAACGTGAGCCATCCATGGTAACGACTGTCCAGTCATCATTCAGCCAGCCAACCTGATAGCTTCCAATGTTGATCATCGGTTCAATCGCTATGACCATCCCCGGTTTTAACTTCGGGCCTTTGAACAGCTTCGGGTAATTCGGCACATTTGGTTCCTCATGGAGATGTGCGCCGACGCCGTGTCCAACCAGATCACGGACGGCAGAATACCCTCTTTTCGTAACATACCCAAAAACCGCTTTGGATATATCATTTATATGATTGCCCGCCCGGCACTGTGCAAGCCCTTCAAAAAAGCTTTGCTTCGTTACCTCGATCAATTGCACCGATTCGGAATCGATCGTTCCGACACCATACGTTCTTGCAGCATCCGAGTGATATCCTTTGTATATAACTCCGGCATCGAGGCTTACGATATCGCCTTCCTGCAAAATCCGTTCTTTAGACGGTATGCCGTGTACAACCTCATCATTGACTGAGACACAGATGGACGCCGGATAGCCCTGATAATTCAGGAACGATGGTTCGCATCCGCAGCTTCGGATAAAATCCTCACCGCACTTGTCTATCTCATATGTGGATATGCCCGGTTTTATAATTTTCTTCAATTCCTCATGCGTTTTGGCGAGAATCTCTCCCGCCTTACGCATAAGCTCTATCTCATGTTCTGTTTTGATTATGATCGCCATTTTGAACTCCGATACAGATATTAACCTAAAATAGCTACAATCGCATCAAATACGTCCTTCATATCCTTTGTTCCGTCTACCTCTGCGATGACGCCCTTCTTTGTATAGAAGTCGATCAGTGGCTGTGTCTGCTCATGGTAAACCTTCAAACGGTTCAGGACTGTCTCCGGCTTGTCGTCGTCACGAAGGATCAGGTCTGCACCACAAGTATCGCACTTACCCTCAACCTTAGTTGGGTTGTATACGATATGATAGGTTGCACCACATCCTACACATGCGCGTCTGCCGGACATTCTATTTACAATGTTTTCATCTGGGACTTCCACGTTGACTGCATAGTCGATCTTCTCGCCATTTGCAGCAAGAGCAGCGTCAAGTGCCTCTGCCTGCGGAATGGTTCTTGGGAATCCGTCAAGGATGTAACCGTTCTTGCAGTCATCTGCCTTGAAACGATCCATGATCAGGTCTACAACCAGCTCATCTGGAACAAGTAATCCCTTGTCCATGTATTCCTTTGCCTTTGCGCCAAGCTCTGTACCGTTCTTGATATTGGCACGGAAGATATCTCCAGTCGAAATGTGTGGAATTCCGTACTTCTCAGCTAACATCTTTGCCTGCGTTCCCTTACCTGCACCAGGTGCGCCTAACATAATAATCTTCAAATTATTGTCCCTCCATACTTTTCTTTTCTATGCTTTTTGTTTCCGCAAAATTTATTTCCCTATAACTAGGAATAGGAATGTACCCATAGGATACACTCCTGCTTCCTTTTATTGACATTAATCATTCAAGAATCCTGAATAATTTCGTACAATCATCTTAGACTCGATCTGATCAATCGTCTCAAGAACTACACCTACGATAATGATGAGTGAGGTTCCGCCGAACGATACGTCCGCACCAAACATTCCGTTGAAGAAGATTGGGATGACCGCAACGATCAACAGACCAACCGCACCGATAAATACGATGTAATTCAGTATTTTATTTAAGTAATCCTGTGTCGGCTTACCAGGACGGATACCTGGAATAAATCCACCGCTCTTCTTTAAGTTGTTCGCTACTTCCATCGGGTTAAATGTTACCGATGTATAGAAATACGCGAAGAATACAACCAACAGGATGTATATAATCAGACCTACACTTGCCCATGGATATGCAGGGTTAAACCAGTAATTCGAATTCATACCTCTTAAAATCTTTGCCCATACACCGCTGGTGTTGATATTAAACAAATTCACAACAACCATTGGTACGGAAAGAATGGAAGAAGCGAAGATAACCGGGATAACGCTTGATGTGTTGACCTTCAGAGGAATATGACTCTGCTGTCCGCCCATCATTCTTCTTCCCTGTACCTTCTGTGCATGCTGTACCGGAATCTTTCTGACTCCGCCCTGTAACAAAACAACCAAAATTGTTGTTACAAGTATAACCGCCAGAATAATCGCACCTGCGATTACCTGATCTACAATATCCTGACCCTTCATGAACTTTGTATATAAGTCTGAAAAATCACTTGGCATTCTGGATACGATGTTTATCAACAGGATAATAGAAATACCGTTGCCAACACCTTTTTCCGTCACGCGCTCACCAAGCCACATAACAAAGGCACTACCTGTTGTCAATGTAATGATAACAAGCAGATATCCAAGTGGTCCGGTTACTGTCATATAATGTCCACGGTCGAAACCAATGACAAGTCCGAGACTCTCGATTACTGCTAAAAAGATTGTTACATATCTTGTGATAGCTGTAATCTTCTTTCTTCCGTCCTCACCATCCTTCTGCATCTCCTCCAATGCTGGAATCGCAATAGTAAGAAGCTGGATGATAATGGAAGAAGTAATATATGGTGTTACATTCAATGCAAAAATAGACATCTGCGTGAAGGAACCACCGGTGAACGAGCTCAGGAAGCTGTTTGCATCACCGAGCGCGCTCTCCAAATATTCCTTGATTGCGACTGTATTCAGTCCCGGTACCGGGATCAACGAACCAAAACGGATGACTATCAGGACAAAGAATGTAAAGAGTAATCCCATACGGATCTCTTTGACCTTAAAAGCGTCACGTAAGGTTTTGAACATACTAAATCACCTCTGCTTTTCCACCAAGAGCTTCGATCTTCTCTGCAGCGGCCTTACTGAATGCATTCGCCTTAACAGTAAGCTTTTTAGTCAACTCTCCATTTCCTAAAATCTTAACACCATCTCTAGGGTTCTTTACAACACCTGCCTCGATCAATGAAGCTACAGATACTTCTGCGCCATCTTCAAATCTCTCGAGAACTGAAAGGTTGATTGCAACGATTTCCTTATGATTTCTGCTTGTGAATCCTCTCTTAGGGATTCTTCTGTAAAGTGGCATCTGTCCACCTTCAAAGCCTGGTCTTGGAGCTCCAGAACGAGCCTTCTGACCCTTGTGGCCCTTACCGGCAGTCTTACCATTTCCTGAACCATGTCCACGGCCTCTTCTGAAGCTATCGCTTGATACAGCGCCTTCAGCTGGCTTTAAACTTGATAAATTCATGACTGTTCCTCCTTCTAACAAAATTAAGCTTCTTCTACTTTTACTAAGTGACGAACCTGCTGTACCATTCCCATTGTAGCATCATTGTTTGGAAGTTCAACAGTCTTATGCATCTTTGTAAGACCAAGTGCTTTCACAGTTGCTCTATGCTTAGGAATTGCACCAATTGGTGACTTTACTAATGTTACTTTTACCTTATCTGCCATCTCAAATTACCTCCTTAGTTAAGAATCTCGTCTAAAGACTTACCACGGAGTTTTGCAATCTCTTCTGGGGACTTAATTGCCTTAAGACCCTCGATTGTAGCAAGAACAACATTCTGCTTGTTGTTAGAGCCGAGAGACTTTGTACGGATGTTCTTGTATCCTGCAAGCTCCAATACCTTACGAGCAGGACCACCAGCGATGATACCAGTACCTTCTGGTGAAGACTTCAGCAGAACGCTTGCGCTGCCGAACTTACCTGTATAATCATATGGAATACTTCCATTCTCATTGATATCAACTTTTACAAGTTTCTTGATTGCATCCTCTTTTGCCTTGCGGATTGCCTCAGGGACCTCAGCTGCCTTACCTAAGCCGGCACCTACGTGTCCGTTCTTATCTCCGACAACTACAAGAGCAGCAAATCTCATGTTACGTCCACCTTTTACAACCTTGGTGACACGCTTAATGTTTACTACGCTATCTTCCAATTCTAAATTAGAAGCATCGATAATTTCACGTTTCATGTGTTGTTCTCCTCCCTATTAGAATTCAAGACCAGCTTCTCTAGCAGCATCTGCTAAAGCCTGAATCTTACCCTGATATATAAAACCGCCTCTGTCAAAGACTACTTCCTTGATGCCTGCGTCAAGTGCCTTCTGTGCAATTACCTTGCCAAGATAAGCAGCTGCTGCTACATCATTTGTCTTCTCTAACTGATCCTTTACGTCCTTCTGAACTGTTGAAGCTGACACTAAAGTGTTACCAACTGTATCGTCAATAATCTGAGCGTACATATGATTATTACTTCTGAATACAGCAAGTCTTGGTCTTTCAGCAGTGCCGCTAAAACGGTTACGAACTCTTAAATGCTTCTTAATACGAATAGCACTTCTTGATTCCTTTTTAATCATATCTTTTCACTCCCTTATTATTTCTTACCAGTCTTACCAACTTTACGTCTGATAACTTCATCAACGTACTTGATACCCTTGCCCTTATATGGTTCTGGGGCTCTCTTCTCACGGATTTCGGCAGCATACTGGCCAACCTTTTCCTTGTCGATACCGCTAACAGTGATCTTGTTACCATCAACAGTTGTTGTGATTCCGTCTGGATCAACCATCTCAACTGGATGTGAGTAACCAAGTGCAAGGTTCAGCTTGTTACCCTGCTTAGCTGCTCTGTAACCAACACCATTAACTTCCAAAACCTTTGTATAACCCTCAGTTACACCAATTACCATGTTGTGAATGAGAGTTCTTGTAAGACCATGAAGTGAACGCATCTTCTTCAAGTCGTTTGGTCTGTTTACGAGGATCTCTTCGCCTTCCTGCTTGATCTCCATCTCTGCTGGAAGTACTCTCTCAAGAGTTCCCTTTGGTCCCTTTACAGTCACCTTATTATTTTCTGCTATCTCAACAGTTACGCCTGCCGGAATAGCGATAGGCATTCTTCCGATTCGTGACATTTCGCCTTGTCCTCCTTAATTATTCTCTTGTGGAAAATCCCGACTTACCATACGAAAGCCAGTACTTCTCCACCAACATTCTCTTTTCTAGCTTCCTTATCTGTTAATACACCCTTATTTGTTGAGATGATTGCTGTACCGAGGCCACCGAGTACCTTTGGAAGCTCATCCTTTGATGCATATACACGAAGACCTGGCTTAGAGATTCTCTTAAGACCTGTAAGGATCTTCTCGTTCTTGTTTGCACCATACTTAAGTGTAATCTTGATTGTCTTGAAGTTTCCTTCCTCAACAACGTCAACTGCCTTGACATAACCTTCCTTGAGGAGAATGTCTGCAATCGCCAGCTTCATCTTAGAAGCAGGTATATCTACTGTATCATGTTTTGCAGTATTTGCGTTACGGATTCTTGTAAGCATATCTGCAATTGGATCGCTCATTGACATAGCTTTGTTTCCTCCTTATTCTTCTTCACTCTTACCAGCTTGACTTCTTAACGCCTGGTATCTGTCCCTTGTATGCTAACTCACGGAAACATACTCTACAAATTCCATATTTTCTCAAAACTGAATGTGGACGACCACAAATCTTGCAACGAGTGTACTCTCTGGTAGAAAACTTCTGAGGACGCTGCTGCTTAACCTTCATAGATGTTTTAGCCATAGTTCATTTCCTCCTACTTCTTAAATGGCATACCGAACAAAGTCAATAACTCACGAGCTTCCTCATCTGTCTCAGCCGTGGTAACGAAGATGATATCCATACCTCTTACCTTATCAACCTTATCGTACTCGATTTCAGGGAAAATAAGCTGCTCCTTGATACCTAATGCGTAGTTACCTCTACCATCAAAAGCATCCGGATTTACACCTCTAAAGTCACGTACTCGTGGAAGTGCAAGGTTTACAAGTCTATCTGTAAACTCATACATCTTCTCGCCACGAAGTGTTACCTTACATCCGATTGGCATACCTTCTCTTAACTTGAAGTTCGCTACGGACTTCTTAGCACGTGTTACAACTGCCTTCTGACCTGTGATTGTCTCAAGATCCTTGATTGCAGTATCTAAAACCTTTGCGTTTTCCTTTGCTTCTCCAACGCCCATGTTGATAACGATCTTATCAAGCTTTGGAATCTGCATTACATTCTTATATCCAAACTTCTTAACCATAGCATCTTTAATTTCGTTGCTATATAAATCTTTAAGTCTGCTCAAAATCTTCTGCCTCCTTCCCTATATTAATCGATAACTTCTGTCTTGCCATCGATCTTGGCTACTCTGACCTTATCCTTCTTCTCACCCTGGAAGCCAACGCGAACTGGCTTACCCTTGTAGAGATACATAACGTTTGAAAGGTCGATAGGAGCTTCCTTATCAATGATTCCGCCCTGCTGGTTCTGCATGCTTGGCTTGCTGTGCTTGTGAACGATGTTTACGCCCTCAACAAGAACCTTGTTGTTCTTAGCATCAACAGATAATACCTTACCTTCTTTGCCCTTATCCTTACCGGCAATGACCTGAACCATATCGTCTTTTTTAATCTTCATAGTTGCCATCGTCGCTACCTCCTATAATACTTCTGGTGCAAGAGACACGATCTTCATGAACTTCTTGTCTCTCAATTCTCTAGCGACAGGTCCAAAAATACGTGTTCCTCTTGGATTACCGTCATCCTTAATAATAACTGCTGCGTTCTCATCAAACTTGATGTAGGAACCGTCCTTACGACGAGCACCCTTCTTCGAACGTACAACTACGGCTTTCACAACATCACCTTTTTTTACAACTCCGCCTGGTGTTGCGTCTTTAACTGAGGCAACGATGACATCACCGATATTTGCATATCTTCTTGTAGAACCGCCTAATACACGAATGCAGAGGATTTCCTTAGCACCTGTGTTATCAGCAACTCTAAGTCTTGTTTCCTGCTGTACCATTTTGTCTGCGCCTCCTTACTTAGCCTTCTCGATAATCTCGACAAGTCTCCATCTCTTATCCTTTGACAAAGGTCTTGTCTCCATTACTCTTACTCTATCGCCAACTTTACACTCATTATTCTCATCATGTGCCTTGAGCTTGTAAGTTCTCTTTACAATCTTACCGTAAAGAGGATGCTTTACATTATCAACGATTGACACAACGATTGTCTTGTCCATCTTATCACTTGTAACTAAACCTACACGTGTTTTTCTCAGATTTCTGTCCACAATATGTTCCTCCTTTTACGATAATTATGCGTTCGCCTTCTGAGCGATCACTGTCTGAATTCTGGCAATGTTCTTACGAACAACCTTAATTCTGCTTGTATTCTCAAGCTGGTTAGTGGCGTTCTGGAATCTCAAGTTGAATAATTCCTTCTTAGCAGCTACTAACTCGCTCTGCAACTCTTCCAGAGACTTTGCGTTTAATTCGTTCTTATAATCCTTAAGCTTCACCGCCATTAACCTCCTTGTCTAAATCTGCTTTTGATACGATCTTACACTTTACAGGCAGCTTGTGTGTAGCGAGACGAAGGGCTTCCTTTGCTGTCTCTTCTGGCACACCAGCGATCTCAAACATAACTCTGCCTGGCTTAACAACTGCTACCCAGTACTCCAGAGCACCCTTACCAGAACCCATACGAGTTTCAGCAGGCTTTGCTGTTACCGGCTTATCTGGGAAAATCTTGATCCAGACTTTACCATTACGCTTTACATATCTTGTCATAGCGATACGGGCAGCCTCGATCTGGTTGGATTTGATCCAAGCAGGCTCAAGAGCTACGATACCATATTCACCGTTTGTAATCTTATTTCCACGAAGCGCCTTACCAGCCATAGTGCCTCTGAACTGCTTACGACGCTTTACTCTCTTAGGCATTAACATTATTTATCGCTCCCTTCCTTGTTTCCTTTAGTAGGAAGTACTTCACCGTGGTAAACCCATACCTTAACACCAACTTTACCATAAGTTGTGTTTGCCTCAGCAAAACCATAATCGATGTTAGCACGAAGAGTCTGAAGAGGAATCTTACCCTCTGTATAGAACTCTGTTCTAGCCATATCTGCACCGCCAAGACGTCCTGAACAGCAAGCCTTGATACCAAGTGCGCCCATCTTCATTGTTCTGCTCATGCAAGACTTCATAGCACGTCTGAATGAGATACGGTTCTCAAGCTGCTGTGCAATGTTCTCTGCTACTAACTGTGCATCAAGATCCGGCTTCTTAATCTCCTTGATGTCGATGAAAAGCTTCTTAGAAGTAAGCTTCTGAAGCTTAGCCTTGATCTCGTTGATTCCAGCGCCGCCCTTTCCGATTACTACACCAGGCTTAGCTGTATATGCACAACAGTGATGTGGCTTGTTCTCTTCTCGATTCTGTAAGCTCTACCCTGTGCTCTCGGCTGAATTCTCTTCATTGTTGGTCCTTTGTTTGCATAACACTCAGCGATGTAAAGGTCTTCTACCTTCATACCGTTGTTGTTCTCTGCATTCGCAATAGCGGACTTCAATAACTTCTCAATTACCTTTGATGCATAACGATTGTTGTAAGCAAGAATACCAAGTGCTGAAGTTACATCCTTGCCTCTGATCGCATCTAATACGAAACATGCCTTTGTTACTGATACTCTAGCGTATGAAACAGTAGCCTTAGGTCTTGTATCCTTATTCTCATTTCTGAGTCTCTTAATCTGGGATCTATGTCCTTTTGCCATGAATGTGTCCTCCTTTCGACTTATCTCTTCTTACCCTTCTTCTCATCCTTGCCATGTCCTCTGTATGTTCTTGTTGCAACGAACTCACCGAGCTTATGGCCAACCATATCCTCAGTTACATATACAGGCACATGCTTTCTTCCATCATATACAGCGATTGTATGACCAACGAATGATGGGAAGATTGTTGAACGACGTGACCATGTCTTAATGACGTCCTTCTTGTTGTCAGCGTTCATAGCATCTATCTTCTTTAACAAATAACCATCTGCAAATGGTCCTTTCTTTAATGAACGAGCCATAACTTACCTCCTTACTTAACGTTCTTACCGTCTCTTGTTCTTACAATGTACTTGTTAGACTGCTTGTTCTTCTTTCTGGTCTTAAGTCCCAGTGCCGGCTTACCCCAAGGAGTAGATGGGCCAGAACGACCGATCGGTGCTCTACCTTCACCACCACCATGTGGGTGATCGTTCGGGTTCATAACAGAACCACGTACTGTTGGGCGGACACCCATGTGACGCTTACGTCCTGCTTTACCGATGTTAACAAGTCCGTGCTCGATATTACCAACCTGACCGATTGTTGCACGGCAAACGATAGGAACCATTCTCATTTCGCCGGATGGAAGTCTGAGTGTTGCATACTTGCCTTCCTTTGCCATGAGCTGAGCGGAGTTACCTGCGGAACGTACAAACTGTGCGCCCTTTCCAGGATAAAGCTCAATGTTGTGAATCTCAGTACCAACTGGGATGTTCTCAAGTGGTAAGCAGTTACCAATCTTGATTTCTGCATTTGCACCATTCATAAGCTCGTCGCCAACCTTAAGTCCAACTGGAGCAATGATATATGCCTTCTCACCGTCTGCATAGTGAAGCAGTGCGATGTTTGCTGTTCTATTTGGATCGTACTCGATTGCAGCTACCTTAGCAGGGATATCATCTTTTCTTCTCTTGAAGTCGATGATTCTGTACTTCTGTCTGTTTCCGCCGCCGTGATGTCTTACTGTAATCTTACCCTGATTGTTACGTCCTGCAGTCTTATCCTTCTTTGCAAGAAGTGATTTCTCTGGAGCGCTCTTTGTGATCTCCACGAAATCAAGACCTGTCATATTCCTTCTGGAAGGTGTATATGGGTTATATGTCTTAATTCCCATTTTTGTTCTCCTTTCGAATCTCAATTTATTATCGTGCTTTTATTGCACATAGCTTTTAATCTTAAAGACCTTCGAATAATTCGATATCTGCGCTCTCAGCTGTAAGCTGAACGATTGCCTTCTTAGTCTTTGCTGTCTTGCCGTAAGTCATACCACGTCTCTTAGTCTTACCATCCTGATTCAATGTGTTGACCTTAGCAACCTTTGCTCCCTCGAACATCTTCTCTACAGCTTCCTTAACCTGAGCCTTGGTAGCTTCTGGATGAACAAGGAAAGTGTACTTCTTCTCAGCCATAGCGTTCATACTCTTCTCTGTAAGAACTGGCTTAAGGATAACGTCATAATATTTGATATCTGCCATTATGCATACACCTCCTCGATTGCTGCTACTGCATCCTTTGTGATTAAATCTCTTGGCTTTGGTGCAAATACAACACCACCGCCTGTCCACTGTGGAGATCTTGTAGAACCCTGTCTTGCATGACCTGTTCCCTTCTGTCTCCAAGGCTTTCTACCGCCACCAGATACTTCAGAACGTGTCTTTGCGCTCTGTGTTCCCTGACGACCGTTTGCTAACTGGCTTACAACTGCCAGATGTACTAAATGCTCATTTATCTCAACACCGAATACGTTGTCGTTAAGCTCAAGCTTATCTACTTCTTTACCTTCGATGTTATAAACTGCTACTGTTGCCATCTAATGATCCTCCTTCCTGAAAGCCCGGCTTATTTGCCAGTCTTTACTGTTTCCTTAATCATTACTAATGATTTCTTTGGTCCAGGTACGGCACCCTTTACCAAAATTACGTTGTTCTCTACATCTATCTTAACAATCTCAAGGTTCTGTACTGTAACTCTTACATTACCCATATGTCCAGGCATCTTCTTACCCTTGAATACTCTACCTGGTGTAGTTGCAGAACCATTGGAACCTGCATGACGATGATACTTAGAACCATGAGCGGAAGGACCAGACTTCATACCGAATCTCTTGATACCGCCTGCGTATCCCTTACCCTTTGACTTTGCAGTAACATCAATCTTGTCACCCTCTGCAAAGATATCAGCCTTGATCTCATCACCTGCGTTGTAATCAGCTACGTTCTCAAGTCTGAACTCACGAACGAACTTCTTAGGTGTTGTGCCAGCCTTCTTGAAGTGGCCAACCTCTGCCTTACCAGCGCCATGTGGGTTTCTGATTACTTTCTTTCCAGAAACATCCTTTGTTGTTACTCTTTCTTTCTTTTCGCCGAAACCAACCTGTACTGCATCGTAACCGTCGTTATCAACTGTTTTTACCTGAGTTACAACACATGGTCCAGCCTGTAAAACTGTTACTGGTGTTAAAACACCGTCTTCGTTGAAGATTTGAGTCATTCCGACTTTTGTTGCTAAAATAGCCTTCTTCATGAAATTTTTCCTCCTAATTTTAATTCACAGCGGATTGCCGGAGCAATCATTCTAAATTCGCTTTCGCGTAATTAGGTACTGCAATAAACATTTTGATTGATGAATTACTTCATCTTTACATTAACATATACACCAGCTGAAACATCAAGCTTCTGAAGAGCATCGATTGTCTTCTGTGATGGTGTAAGTACATCAATGAGTCTCTTGTGAGTTCTCTGCTCGAACTGTTCTCTGGAATCCTTATACTTATGAACAGCTCTGAGGATTGTGATCTTCTCAACCTTTGTAGGCATTGGAACAGGACCTGAAACCTTTGCTCCTGTACTCTTGATCGTCTCGATGATCTGCTTTGCAGCCTGATCGATTAACTTGTGATCGTACGCCTTCAATGTGATTCTCATTACTTGACTTGCCATAAAAAAAGCCGCCTCCTTTTCGCACTTTTTGTAGTACGACAAGTGGTGACTGTACAACTTTCCCGTGTGTTTCTTATCTTATCTCACACCAAGGTGTTTCAGATATCTTCACACGTCATCTCTGGCATTGCCAGATGGTTATTGAGTACAGTGACTTGTCGCCAGTTATCGTTAATTGACATTCGCTCCACGAAAAACCTATGTCATGCATAGCAACCTTCGCTTCTACGCTATCAATGTCACAGCAAGGGTTATTATACTCAATACCACCTGTAAATGCAAGAGTTTTTTTTATTTTTTTGTATTTTTTTCGATACGCTGGTATTGTCTGCCAGATTCCGTATCTTTTTGATATTTTTCTGTGTTTCTTCTATAATAATGTCTGTTATGAATACGGATTGTTGTCTGTATTCTGTCCCGGTGTATACGGAACACTTGGGGCACCATCCGGTGTCTGGTTGTAAGTCTGATTTGGTGTCTGATTATACGCCTGTCCCGTTACCGGATTTACCACACCTGCATCATATGGCTGTCCGGTTACCGGATTCACATACGGATTGCCCGGCTGTCCCATCGCCGGTGTTGCATTTGTATAAGCAAGATTCTTCTCATTCTTAATCTGTTTGTTGATCTTTGCGAATGCAATTATACAGAGCACGCCGATTGCCAGAGCGCCAAGCACGATCATCCAGCCAAAAAATCTTGTCTGTGTAGCATCGACTGCAACCGTATAATAATCGCAGTAATCTGCAATGCCGGATGACGCCAGTGCATCTCTGTAATAGCCTTCGATTTCCGGATCCAGTGTACGGATCTGTCCTTCGATTGCAATTGCATCGCTGAAGTTTGCATTATCATCATTTGCAAGCTCGTCTAACTTCTTAATCGTTTTCTTGTTCTTCACGGTAAGTACGATAATCTTCGCATCCGTAATATCATCCATGTTATCATCACCAAGTACGATCGCGTAATGCTGTTCCTTGCCTGCCGGGATAACGCCATTGATGTAATGCTTTGTCTCTGCGAAGTTACCAAGTACAAGGTAACTGTCTGTTCTTACGTGATCGTCCTTCTGCGGGCGGACATTGGCTGCAATCTCATTCAAATCTTTTGCTTTGCCTCCAAGCAGATAATCCATGTCCCCGATGAAGCACATGATTGCCAGCAGCACGAAAATAATTCCGACGATCAGGCTGACGATTGCACCGCCTTTTTTGTTCTCTTTCTTTGGTTTCATAATTTTTCCTCCTCTTCCCTCTCTTCTACTTTAGTAGATTATATATAGAAGGAACGATGTGCATCTCCTCGCACATGCGTTCAACTTCCTGTAAACTGCGCTCCCGTTTTTCTTTCGGGATTGCAGATTTTACAGCACGTATCAACAGATTCTTCGGTGAATGTGCAAAATCCACAAACTCCAGAATCTGTGTCTTGTACCCACGGTACGTTAGCATATTGGCACGTATCGCATCCGTCGCAAGTGCCGCCATACGTTCTTTGATGATGCCATATTCCATCATCGGTGCCAGCAATTCGCTTTCGATCTGTCCGTTTACTTCATGCTGGCAGCACGGCACAGATAAAATATATTTTGCATTCCACTGTACAGCGTTGAACAACGCATAATCAGTCGCCGTATCGCACGCATGCAATGTCACAACCATGTCAACCGGCATTTTCGTCTTATAGCCGTTGATATCTCCAAGTTCAAAATGCAGATGGTCATAGCCGTACTTCTCCGCCGTCTCATTGCAGTGTTTTATCACATCCGCTTTCAGATCCAGTCCGATGATTTCCGCCTTTTTCTTTCGGATTTCTACTATATAATAATAGAGGACAAATGTCAGGTACGTTTTGCCACATCCAAAGTCCAGAATGTGGATCTCATCCTTTGTTTCATTTTTCAGCACATCATCAACAAGCTCCACGAAGCGATTGATCTGTTTGTACTTGTCATACATGGAACGGACAACCTTCCCCTCTTTCGTGAATATACCCATATCCACAAGTGGCGGAACTGTCATGCCCTCCTGTAAAATATAATTCTTCTTCCGGTTGTGTTCGCCCCGGCGGCTGTTCATCTTATCTGCCAGGTCCGCTACATCGCTGCCGCTTGTCTTCGCCAGTTTTGATGTTCCCGACTGTTTTGCAGGAAGTCTGGTTGCGTTCGTCAGCAGTTTGCCTTTCTTCGTCATCTTAAAACTATATTCTTTTTCTTCTGTGAATATATTCATCTGGCACAGATGCTCCGGGAAATGCACAAGCAGCTTGCCTGCAAGTTCCTCTACATCAACATTTTCCTGAAAGACCTGCTTTTCCGTATACGCCGCAATCTGGCAAAGTTCTTTCCCACGCACCGTCGTCCATGTAACTTCCACTTTTCGATATTGATATGTCTTATCCAGCCGGTTACTCACGATGATCCGCGTCATCTGCGGAAGCAGCCGCTCGATCTGTTCTTTTATTTTCTCCATAGCAAGCCTCTTTTTCCCATATATGGCTTTATTATATCCGACCACTCTACATGTTTCAACTGTATTTTTCTTTAAATACAAAAAAACGCGCCGGCTTGTGCCGACGCGTTTTGCGGGGGAGAAGAATTGGTTGATGAAACCAATGTATATTACTCAGCAGCTATAGCTGCTGTCTTGATAATGAATTTTGTCACACCGGCTGTGTTGTCTGGCTTTCCACCGAAGCTGTCATACTCGGTTGCTGCTTCCATTGCTGCCTGCAGTCTCTCAACAGAATCCTTCACATCGCCGTTGTATGCGCTGATCATCTTCTTGATTGCCTCATTGTTCAAAGTTACAAGACTCTCATTCAAGGTACCTGCGCCATCTGCTACCTGTGATGCGCCATCTGCCAGTGTCACAGCACCATCCTTCAACTGTCCGGCACCACTTGCCAATGCATTTGCGCCACTCACCAACTGGCTGATACCATTCTTCAATGCTGGTATCGAGCCTGCCAGAGTTGATGTTCCCTGTGCCAGTGCATTTGCGCCGCTTACTAAGCTGTAACCATTTGCCTGTGTTGCTTCGATCTGGGAAGCAATCGTTGCCTTTGCTGTCTCAGCGCCCTGTACGGCTGCCTGACCGGCTGCCTGCGAAGCTGCCTGTGTAGCGGCAGACTTACATGCATCTACAACGGACTGACCGATGGCTGCCTTGCCGCCTTCTGCAAGAGATGTGGTTGTTTGCTGTGCCATCTGCTTGAATGCGCCCTGTACACTTGCAGCAACTCCTGCTTGCAGTTCTGCATTCTGAAGCGCACCATTATATGCCTGATTAAACGCCGTCTGATAATCCAGATTATATGCCTGCATCAATTTTGGAGCATTCTCCGTAGCATATTCCATCGCCTTGGATGAAAGTGCTGCATTATAAAATGCTGTATATGCGTCAGAATTAATGTATGCCTGCGCAATCTGATCCGTTGCATTACTCATACTTGTTGTGTAATTGTTTACTGCTGAATTATAAATATAATTGTATGTGTCCGTTCCTGCTGCGAACTGTGCTTCCACACTTGCAGAAACCTGCGAAGCTGCCTGCTTTGCGACAGCAGCCTGCTCTTCTTCTGTCATCTTTGTGTTAACAGCTGTATCCAGTGTATTGACACCTGCTGCGATTGCCTGTGCACTCTGGTTGATTACGCTGACGCCATTTGAAAGATCTCCAGAGGAACTTGACAGGCTTTCCATACCTGCCTTCAGGCTTCCGGCACCGGATGTCAGATCACCCATCTTATCTGCCAATGTACCTGCGCCATCGGATACCTGTGTTGCTCCATCGGAAAGCTCACCAGAGCCATCTGCCAGCTGGTCACCAGCACTGCTCAGGCTGTCTGTCAGCTTATCGAGGTCTGTCAGATCCACGCCGCCAGAGAAATTCATCTCAGAGCCATTGACAAGCAGTGTCACTGTCATATCCAGTGAGAAGTCTGTCACATCTGCACTCACCTCTACATATTCTGGAATCTCTGTATCCAGATCTGCGGCTGCATCCTTTACGCCATCATCCAGTCCAGGAATCGCATAACCGACAACGATATTGCTCTCGCCCTGTGTGAGGTATTTACCATTTGTAACCTGAATATTCTTGAAGTTGTTGCCAAGCACCATGCCGGATACTGCAACGAATGGTACGGAGATATCCTCGTCCTTGCCATTTACTTCCTTCGTTACTGTTTCGTTGCTTGTATAATCCAGACGAATCTTTACCTTACCACTCTTACCTGCCAAATCTTCTGGAGAAATCTCATTTCCATCCAGATAATAAGTTGCCTTCACAGAGACCGGAAGCTCCTTATCCGTTGTTCCCTGATAGCTGATCTCATTTCCGGCAGCATCCCATGTGATCTTGTTGCCGTTCTGTGTAAATGTCTCGTCGCCCTTGACATTTACGATATCTTTCAGATCGGTTGTATCTTCAATCTTGTCACTCTTGTCACGGTTCTTCAATGTCTCATTGACTAAGATGTTATCGACATCGCCATTTGCCTTAGCAAATACATAAACGGTCTCGTCCTTGTCGACATCCTTCTCTGTCATATTTACATTTTCAGCGAGCGTATCTGCCAGTTCATCCGTATTCATGACTGTCGTTGCGTCGGTATCGCTTGCCTTATCATCTCCGGCAAGGTATTCCTTGTCATACTTTGTCACATCTGTACTGCCTGTGATTCCGGCTACGCAGGAAGCCACTGCCAGTGAAACAGCTCCGGCAGAACCTGCGATATACTTTGTCGTTTTCTTCCATTCTTTCTTATTTAAACGCTTCATAACGTATTCTCCTTTCGAAATGCTTTCCAACCTGATTACTGTTCGATCTGTTTTTCTTTGTTTCGGAAGCCTGCGCTTGTATGAATGATGACCTTATCGAAGATCATAAACATCGTTGGCAGCAACAGAATAACAACTACCATACTGATTAACGCACCACGTGCCATCAATGTACACAGAGAGCTGATCATATCAATGTTTGAATAAAGGCCAACACCAAATGTCGCTGCGAAGAAACTCAACGCACTGACAACGATTGACTGTACAGAACCCTGCATAGCCTCGATTACTGCTTCCTTCTTCTCTGCGCCGTGATTTCTCGCACGCTTATATTTGTTTGTCATCAGGATCGCATAGTCAACGGTCGCACCAAGCTGTATCGTTCCGATTACGATTGACGCGATAAACGGAAGTGTCGTCTTGGTATACGTTGGAATACCCATGTTGATGAAAATCGCAAACTCAATGACGGAGACCAATATAATTGGAAGCGTAATAGACTTGAATACGATTGCGATAATAATGAAGATCACGCCGATGGATACCGCACTAACCATCTTGAAATCCTCATCGGTAATATCAATCAGATCCTTTGTACAAGGTGCTTCACCGATCAGCATACCAGTCTCATCATATTCCTTTACAATCTTCTTTAATGTATCACACTGTGCATTGACCTCATCCGAAGCAACTGCATATTCGGACATGATCAACATCATCTTATAGTCGCCACTCTCAAATACATCTACGATATCACTTGGAAGCATAGACTTTGGAATCGTCGTTCCGATCACGCTGTCCAGACTCAGTACCGCATTGACACCGTCGACCTGTTCCATCTCTTTTGTCATCTTCACAACATCTTTGCTTGAAGTATCCTTATTTAAAAGTACCATGTGAGTTGCACCCATGTGATACTGTTCTTCCAGCTTGTCGTTCGCTGTGATACTCTCCAAGCTCTTCGGCAGTGTACCTGCCAGATCATAATATACGGTATTATGTGTATATCCATAAATGGCTGGGCCAATCAGGATAAAGAACAGGATAATAAATATGTAGAAATGATTTACTACCCATTTCGATATTCTGGAGAGATCCGGCAAAATAACCTTATGCTTTGTCTTCTCGATTGCCTTGTCGAAGATCAAAATCATAGATGGCAATACGGTTACACAACAGATAACTCCAAATACAACACCCTTTGCCATAACCACACCAAGGTCCATACCAAGTGTGAAGCTCATGAAGCAAAGTGCGATAAATCCGGCTACGGTTGTGATGGAACTACCAACAACAGATGAAATCGTGTTGGAAATTGCATGTGCCATCGCACGGTTCTTATCACCCGGATATACCTGCTGCTTCTCTTCGTAGCTGTGCCACAGGAAGATCGAGTAATCCATCGTAACACCTAACTGCAAAACCGCCGCCAGTGCCTGTGTCACGTAGGAGATTTCTCCCTTGATCACGTTCGTACCTAAGTTATAAACAATCGCCATACCTATACTCAACAGGAAGAAAACCGGGATGATAGCGGAATCCATCGCAAGCGCCAGAACGATCGTCGAAAGAATAACCGCGATCAATACATAGATCGGTGTTTCTTTGTTGGAGAGGTTCTTCGTATCTGTAACGACTGCAGACATACCTGAGAGGAAGCACTGCTTGTTCATAACCTTACGTAGGCTTTCGATCGCTTCCATTGTCTCATCTGCAGAAATGGAATTCGGATATAAGACAAACATGATTGTCGAATCTGCATCCTTATTTACAAATACATCCTTGATGCTGTCCGGAAGTAAATCGATCGGAACGGACAAGTCCATGAAGGAGTCATACCATAAAACATCCTTGACGCCCTCGACCTTGCACATTTCCTTACGCATAGCAGATATGTCTTTGTCTGACATACCTTCTACCACGCACATGGAAAATGCACCGGTACCAAATTCGTCCACCATGATCTCCTGACCTTTCATCGTCTCGATGTCGTCCGGAAGATAATTTAAAATGTCGTAGTTTACACGAGTGTGAAAATATCCAAATGCTGACGGGATCAAAAGCAGGACTGCTATCACCAGAATCAGTACTTTGTGTTTCACTACCCATTTACCAAAATGAATCACGAGTCATCCACCTTTCTTTCTTCTTTTTATTCTCTCATCTTCATTGCACCCCTATAATAAAAAAAGGATTGAATATATTGAATATTCAATCCAAGTTGTTTGTTTGTGTTTTCTATACATAAGTCTAAATGTGTTTATTTTGCTATACATCCATAAATTTTATGTATAGACTATACTAACTCATTCAAGACATCCATCATCGAAGACTTTGTCAGATACTTGTAAACCTCTGACAGATCCTTCGGCGAGATCATATAATCACGTTTAATCCACGCAATCGCTACATAGCACATCGAGTTCGCGTAGTATTCTGCAATAATCTGACGATCAAGCCATGCGTATTTGTGGCTTTTGCCCTGTTTCTTCTGATCGATAATCTCTAACAGAAGCTTCGACACTTCGCTACGCGCAATACTCTCAAAAGAATTCTGTCCATCGATACACACTGCCCGCTCATAAAAAGCGCGCTCATTTTGCATGCTTGAAAAAAGTAATGTCAAACCTTCCTGTATCATATCGTTTAACAAGAGCGGCTTGATTGGTTCGAGCAGATCATGCCATACAATGTATTCAAGCAGTGCATATTTGTCTGCAAAATGATTGTAAAATGTCGGTCGGATCACACCTGCCTTGTCTGTGATATCCTTGATGGTGATCTTCTCCATCGGTGCCTTGCACAGAAGCTCCTTGAAGCTTGCTGCAAGCAGATCGTCGGTATTTCCTTTTTTTCCTCTTTGCTGCATAACGTTCCTTCTTTCTTCACAGCTACATCAACGGGGCTACTAACCGGAGCAGGCTCTGTCCGAACAATTTCAGACGGCTCGTCTCCCGGATCTTCTCCAACGTCACTTCATCACACTTTGCCAGTGTGTCCATATAATCTTCCTTGATCTCATAGATTGAGCTGCAATTAAACATCCATACACCACACTCAAAATGCAGATACAGACTCCGGTAATCGAAGTTGATCGTACCGACCGTTGCCACCTTATCGTCCACAACGACAGTCTTCGCATGGATAAAGCCCGGCGTATACTGATAGATTTTCACACCCGCTTCGATCAGCTGATAATAATACGACTGGGTTACCAGATACACAAGCTTCTTATCCGGGATTCCCGGTGTGATGATCCGCACATCAATCCCGCTTTTTGCCGCAAGTGTCAGTGCAGTTACCATCTCATTGTCGATAATCAGATATGGCGTTGTAATATACACATAATGCTTCGCCTTGTTAATCATATTCAGATAGATATTCTCCCCGACGATTTCATTGTCCACAGGCGTATCTCCATATGGCTGTATGTAGCCATCCGAGAAAAAAGCAATCTCCTGATGTTTCTCCGGCGAATACGAAGAATAGTCATCCTTCTCTCCGGTTAACATCAGCCATGTCTGCAGGAACATCAGCGTAAGGTTCCATACCGCTTCGCCCTTCAGCATGATACCGGTGTCCTTCCAATGCCCAAACCGCGATTTCTTGTTGATATACTCATCCGCCAGATTAATGCCACCGGTAAATCCAACATAACCATCAATGACTGTGATTTTACGGTGGTCACGGTTGTTCTGCCGCAGGTTGAAGAATGGTCCGATTGGGTTAAATGCGGCAACCCTGATTCCTTTTTCCTTCATATCTTTGATGAACCGGGACGGAATCCACATAGAGCAGCCAAAATCATCATAGATCAGGCGAACATCCACGCCTTCCTTCGCCTTGCGCTCCATGATTTCTAAGATTGTATCCCACATCTCGCCCTGCTTGATAATGAAATATTCCATGAATATAAAATGCTTTGCATTATTTAATTCTTCCACCAGCTTCGCGAAATTATCCTCACCAAGCGGGAAATACTTCACAACTGTATTCTTGTAGACCGGATATCCTGCCGTCTTCGAGATATATGTTGACTGCACACTCGCACTCTGACTGAGCTTCCGGATTTCCCGCTGTCTGCTCCTATCACTGGGCATATACTGAAATGTATCGAGATGATTCTTCTGCGCATCCCGGATAAACTTCATACGGGTTCGATTACCAGCAATCGCGATATACAACACCCCGCCTAAGATCGGCGTTACCATCATAAGCAGAATCCACGTCAGCTTATACGCGGGGTTTTCCGGCTTATTGACGATATATAGCACAACCGATGCCGAAAGCAGCAACGCAAGTGTCTTCCAGTAGATCATATAGCTCTTGGCAATTCCATATAGAAATACCCAGAAAAGGATCTGCAGGATCAGGGTAAATACAACAATCGCGATCTTCGTGATATAAATGGATTTGGATTTGTTCTGTCGTCCATATCGTGGTTTGTCATATCCATGTTCATGTCCGCTACACGTCGTTTCCTGAACCGTTTCCTGTTCTGTTTTCTCTTCCATTGTCTTCTCTGTCTCCTGCAATCTGTCTTTTCCTTCTTTCTCTCTCTGTTGACAGTACATGTCAACGAATCGTTACAATGGTTGTTTACATCACATTCTAACTACTCTGCACTCCAGCGTCCTGACGCACCACAAGGAAGGATCAGTCCTGTCTCTTTCACCGGAAGTCCAATCTCCTGCGACTCCACATGTCCGCCGAATTTCTTTCCTACCTCGGTAGAAATCATATAAGTAAGCACCGCCGGAGCCAGTCCGGTTGTATATGAATTCACCAAAAAGAATAACGGATTATCCGACAAAAGCTGACTTGCCAGTGCGATAAATGGATGGATTTTCTCCTCCAGCTTCCAGATCTCACCCTTTGGTCCTCTGCCATAAGATGGCGGGTCCATGATGATGCCGTCATAATGATTGCCACGGCGGATCTCCCGCTCCACGAACTTCACACAATCATCAACCAGCCAGCGGATTGGTGCATCTTCAAGTCCGGATGCCACCGCATTTTCCTTGCCCCATGTCACCATACCCTTTGATGCATCGACATGTGTGACCTTAGCGCCCGCCTTCGCTGCTGCCAGTGTCGCACCGCCGGTATAGGCAAACAGATTCAGCACCTTGATCTCACGGTTTGCATTTCGTATCTTCTCACTAAACCAGTCCCAGTTCACCGCCTGCTCTGGGAAAAGTCCAGTATGTTTGAAGGTAAATGGTTTCAAATGAAAGGTCAGATCTTTGTAATTGATGCTCCACTGCTTCGGCAGATCGAAGAATTCCCATTCTCCACCGCCCTTGTTACTGCGATGATAATGTCCATTCAGCTTTTTCCATGCCGGGTTCTTTCTTGGAAGATCCCACAACACCTGCGGGTCCGGGCGAAGCAAAATATAATCGCCCCATCGTTCCAGTTTTTCTCCCTTTGAACAATCTATAATCTCATATTCTTTCCACTGATCGGCTACCCACATATACTTTTAGTCCCTTTCGTCTATTTTCTTATACATTGCGTCCTAATTTTATACAAGCAATACTAACACACCCAACTTTCCAACGCAAGAATGAAAGTCCCGTTTTTGTCATGAAATACAGATAAAAAAAGACAGTTTGCACATTTTGTACATGCAAACTGTCGTAATTGTCTTACCAATCACGCTTCTCGATTGGAATATATTCTTTGTGATGACCAACGAATTTGTACGCTGGACGGATAATCTTGCCCTTATTTACCAACTCCTCGATCCGGTGTGCAGACCAGCCAGAGATACGGGAGATTGCAAAGATCGGTGTAAAGATCTCGATTGGCAGCTTCAACATTGTATAAACAAATCCGCTGTAGAAATCAACATTCGCGCAAACCGTCTTGAATGTACGGCGATGCTCACTGATCAGCTTCGCTGCGATACGCTCAACTCTGTCATACAGTGCAAACTCATCCTGCAAGCCTTTCTCCTCGGAAAGCTTCTTCGCATACTTCTTCAGGATTACCGCTCTTGGATCGGACTCACTATAAACCGCGTGTCCCATACCATAGATCAGTCCAGAATGGTCGAAGCCCTTCTTGTCAAGGAGTCCCTGCAGATACTCGGAAATCTCATCCTCATTCTCCCAATCCTTGACATGCATCTTCATATCATCGAACATCTGCTGTACCTTGATGTTCGCGCCACCATGCTTCGGTCCCTTCAGAGAGCCAAGGGAAGCAGCGACGGTCGAATACGTATCCGTTCCTGTCGATGTCAATACATGTGTCGTAAAGGTTGAGTTGTTACCACCACCATGCTCCGCATGGATAACCAGACAGACATCCAGAACCTTTGCTTCCAGTGCGGTGTATTTACCATCGGTACGAAGCAGACGCAGGATGTTCTCTGCGGTTGAAAGTTCTTTCTTCGGTCTGTGGATAACTAAGCTCTTATCAAGATAATAGTGTCTGTATGCCTGATAACCGTACGCCGCCATAACCGGAAACTGTGCGATCAGCTGCAGACACTGCATCAGTACATTTTTGATATCCAGATTGTTCGGATCTGGATCGTAAGTATATAAGGTCAGAACACACTTCTGCAGGACATTCATCATGTCACGGCTCGGTGCCTTCATGATAACGTCACGGTTGAAGCTCTCTGGCAGCTGGCGAAGCTCACCAAGCACCTCCTTGAAACAGTCAAGCTGTTCCTGACTTGGCAGATCACCAAACAAAAGCAGATATGTCGTCTCTTCAAAACCATACTGGCTGTTGCGGAAGCCCTGTACGAGCTGCTGTACTTCATATCCTTGGAAATAAAGCTCTCCAGGAATTGGCACACGGTGTCCATCCACAACGCTAAATCCCATAACGTCGGACACTTCTGTAAGTCCGGTCAGTACGCCTCGTCCGTTGGAGTCTCGAAGTCCCCGCTTTACGTTGTACTCTTCGTAGAGATTTAAGTCAATCTTTCCGGAGTCATTACAAAAACGTACATATTCATCTAGTATCTGGTCAAATTTCAAATCTGACATAACCTCAACTCCTATCTTATTCGATCTCTTTGCTCATAGTAAAAGTGTAGTCTGTTATCTTTCCTGTATCCGGATCCGCATAAGCACTTATGCTGATATAATGATCGCCCTCATAGTAATATACATAGTAGGAAATGAAATATGTATATTCGTCCTTAGAGAAATCATCGCCCAGATCGCCATACACCGACTCAATCTTACTTCCATCATCGCCCATCGAAATACCGCCTGGGAACGTGATGTTACTTGTATAATAATCCGCTTCTACTCCGATTTCAGAGATATATCCATACTTTGGCAGAATGGCATTGCCGGTGAAGTTCTCCAGCTTGATGCTGAGCTTCTCGCCGTTTTTCTCCATGTAAGTGCTCTCGTAGTTCTTACCACCGATATAGTCGGAAACGGAAGTATCCAGTGTCCATCCGTCTTTCTCCAGTTCCGTAAATGGAACCGGAAGTACATAATTTTTGTCTCCAATTGTAATAATACCATCAAATCGGTCAGCACTTGCACCACCCGGTGCCACATACTGATCGTTGATTGCCGGTGCATCCATACTCAGATCTGCAACCGAAGTTGCGCCCTCTGGCATTTTGGAATTGATCAACCGGATGGAGATCAGATTTTTCTCCGGTGTCACATCAAAATCCATACCATCTTTCTCGTCATCTCCTGCATAATCAATGGATACATAAGTTCCGCTTCCATCAGAATACTCATTTTCACTCCGGTATTCCGGTGCACCATATGCAGTCTTGATATCACTCTCTGTCGATTCAAACAGCTTGATTCCATTTGCTAACTCGATTGTAAAGTCATCTTTATATTTTCCGGATTTGGAGCTAAATGAGAATCCAACAACATAACAGTCATTGATCTCCGCCTCATTGACACCCGGATTGGCTACGATCACCGTCAGCTGTGCACGATCCGTATAACTTGTGATATAATCCCAGTCACCCGATGCCACCTTCACAGTCGCGCTGTCTGTCTGCCAGCCCTTTGATTTCCACTCTGAATATGGAAGTGGAAACTGGTAGATCGTACCATCGATGTTCGCAGTATAATCTCTCCATGAATCAGACAGTTCCGTCGGCCATACATAGTCGCCTACACCACTTACATCTGTCTCCGTCGTCGCTTCCGTTGTGTTCTCTGTCGTCGCATCTGTCGCACTGGCTGCTTCTGTTGTCTCAGCCGGCTGTTCTGTCGTCGTTGCATCGTTATCTTTTTTCTTTCCTCCGCCTAGGATCAGAACCAACCCTACAATCAGTGCCACAACTGCTGCCGCAATCCCTGCGATCAACCCAATCTTCTTTTTATTTTTTCCAGATGCGGTATCGTTCTGTCCCGGTGCCAGATGCATCGACTGCATCGATGCAGACATCGAACTATTTCCGTTTCCAGATGCGGTATATGGATTTGCCTGCGGCATTGCATTGCCCGCTGTAACCGGTCCACTTCCATACAGATCTGTGAGCAACTGTCCAATATCCTGATAACGTTCCGGTGCCTTTACCGCAAGACCTTTTCGAAGCACTGCCTCTGTCCGCTCGGATACGGAGATGCCTTTCTTCGAAGGATCTACATAAGTGTCCTCCTCCATACGTTCCACGCCGTTTGGTGGAACCTCACCGGTGAGCATCTTATACATCGTCGCACAGAGACTGTAGATATCCGTCCAAGGTCCCTGTTTTCCCTTCGCATAATACTGCTCTGGTGGTGCGTAACCATGCTTTAAAATCACAGTATAGGTCTTGTCAGTCTCTGCGGACTGTCCGCGTACCGAACCAAAATCAATCAGCTTGATCTTGCCTTCGTTATCAACCATGATATTATCCGGGCTGATATCCCGGTGTACCAATCCATTTTTATGTACTTCATACAGAGATTCAAATACCGGTTTCATCAAAGCAAGTACGGTCGCTTCATCCAGCTTTCCGCCCATGCCCTTAAGATAATGCTTCAGATCCACACCATTGATATATTCCATAACGATATATCCGGTGCCATTTTCATAGAAGAAATCCTTCACGGATACGATACCCTGTAACTGATAGAACTTCGAGAGATTCCGTGCCTCTTCTACATATCGTTTTAAACCCTTGTCATATATTTCTTTCTTACTATCCAGTGTTGATACGATCGTTGTCGTCATCGCATCTCTCTGTGCAAAGCTTTCCGGATAATACTCCTTGATCGCGATATACGTCTGCAGATTCAAATCCCAGCCAATGTATGTAATTCCAAAACCGCCCATGCCAATCACACGGCCGATCATATATTTCCCCTGTAAAACTGTAAACGGACGCAAGCAGTTTGGCTTTTCTTCATAGCCACTCACATCGAACCCGCAATATGGACAGACATCTTCTCCCTGTCCAAGGGCTTGCATACAATTCGGGCACTTATCATATCTATTCTGCATCGTATCCCTCTCCCTAATCTCTGTTAATCTGTGTCATTTTTTACACATATGTTAGAATTATACCAAAAATACTACTTTCCTACAAGTTTTTTCAGATTTCTATGATGTATTTTTCAAACGCATTGACAACTTTTGTATTCTTATATTCTGAAATCCGTTTGAAATCTCTTCCATAATTGATATGCACGTGTCCATGTGCAAACAACAGTGGCTCATACTCATCCAAAATCTGATAAAACGCCTGAAAGCCAGTGTGTGGCAGATCCGTGCTGTCATTCAGTTCAAATGCCGGTGAATGCGTGATCAGAATATCCAGACCACCAGCCTTCTTGATCTTCCTTCGCAACTTGCGCACACGTTTCTTCATTTCATCCTCGGTGAACTGATACATCCCGAAATTATAGCACATACTTCCACCAAGTCCCGCGATCCGAACACCCTCATGCACATATACATCATCATCGATACAGATGCAGCCATCCGGTGGCGTCTCGTCATAGCAGGCATCATGATTGCCATGCACATACAGAATTGGCACCTTCGCAAATGTCGCCATGAAAGACAGGAACTGCGGAGCCAGATCGCCACAGGAAATAATCAGATCGATCCCCTCTAATTTACTTTTCTCAAAATAATCCCAATAATACCTGGACTCTTCGTCTGCAAGTAACAAAATCTTCATTTATCTTAGTCCTCGTCCTTTACCTCTTTTTGTTCGGCATCTGCTTTCGCCTCATCCTTGACACCCTTCTGCTCGACAATGGATTTCGCCTCATCCTTCATATCCTCGACATCTGGAATCTCGCCCTCTACGTTATCCACCAGCCAGTTCATCAACATGATCTCCTCCGGTGTCATGATCTCCTCGTCCTCATTCTTGATCGTATGATCCTGCGCCCGGAGCACACCATAGAACGGATGGAAGCTGTTCTCACGGATCAGTTTGCCGATAATTCCGACTAACTGTTTCGTGCCTTCAGGCACCTTGTTCGAACAAATGATATCAACGACCTCTGCAGAAAGGCCCCACCAATAATTGATTGCCTTTGTCTTCACAGCATCATCCTGCTTGATTGCACCATTTACCACACTCTCAATCAGTTTCGCATAAAATTCGCCCCACTGATATAGCGGGAATGCGAGGTTGATTGTTTCATCCCCTTCGATATGATATAAGCCATACCGGCGGTTATGTGAATTCGGCTTGATCATAACCTGATCGGAGATGTATTCGATTCCATTTTCCTCAAATTCGCGAAGTACATTCTCCCGTGTATTTCCCTTCACGGTCGTCCATTCGAGATAGACCTTCGCATATGGATTCACCATGCGCGCGCCAAGTGCAAACGCATTGATATTCGCAGTCATGCCGACAATCGGATAGTCCGCCACATAACCAATCTTTCCATTCTTCGACATTGCCCCTGCAATCATGCCTGCAAGGAATTTCACTTCGTAAAGTCTTGCGTAATATGTGCTGATAACCTTATGGGACGTATTCAGTGAGCAGTTCATGATCGTGGCTTCCGGATGATTGACCGCCACCTTCACACTCGCGCTGATGAGCTGCGGTGTCGTCGTGAAGATGATTGACACGCCCATCGCGATCAGATCCTCCATCGCCGATATCGCTTCTTCCTCGGATGCGATATTATGCACCTTCAATGTCTTGATCGTATCCGGGTAATGTTCCTCTAAGTATAATCGTCCAAGCTCATGTCCATACAGCCACTCGGATTCCTGTGGATCCTTGTTGAAAACGAACGCTACCATCACCTTCTTCGGTGTCGAGCTTCGGAAATAATCCATCAGCTTCTTTCGTCCAAGCTTCGTCGGCTCCATATGCAGTTCCACTTCCCTGCCTTTGGACTCAATCAGGAACTCATCCCACAGGAGCTTGATCTTCTCCTTCATCTCCGCTTCGGTCATCTTCTTTACAGCTTCGTATCCGTAGATGTCAATAAAGATCAGCAATGTGTCGCTGTTGGTCAACGGCAGCTTATCGCCGCCAAGTGCCTTGAATGACACACAGAACCGATGGTTCGCAGAGCCAAAATCAAGCTTCTGCTCATCTGTCCATTCCGCATCAGGATCTGGACTCGTCAGCTCCAACAGACGGCGGAAACATCCTTCCTGTGAAAACCAGATATAGTTGATCTCTGTCAGCTTGTAAAAATCCATGAATTCATAATAGATCTTCACCTGCAGATCATCCGTTTTCTTCGGAATCTTCCGTGTCACCTGTGCCGGGATTGTAACCGCATCAAAATATTTCATCACGGATACACGCTTATTTCCCTCTACGACATAGAATTTATTCATATATTCGTAAACCTTGATCGGATCACGAATTCCCTCTTCGATCTGGCTGTCACACAGTGCCGACCATTTGGCACCAAATTCTGTCTTATAATCAAGCAGTGGCATGAAGTTGTTCGCAAATGCGTATGTTCTTCCGACATTGCTCGTTCCAACGATACGGTCAAGTGGAATCTGAACGATACCCAGTGACATCTCGCCCACGATATCCACGCCCTCTAATATTTCATCCAAAACCGGAAGGTATTCATTCTCGCCCTTGGAAACCGCATTTTTAAATGCTTTCAGTCCTAATTTCTGTGCTTTTTCGTATTCTACATATGACATACTGTCTCCTTTCCCCGTAGGGCTCATTCCTTCTTACAAAACTAGGTTTTCAACAACGTACGTTATTCAGCAATTACAATTCTACGCAGAGTCGTTTGCACTCAGTTAACCACGTAGCGGATACTAAACTCGTACTTTCTAACAAAAGCACTCGTTAAGTACCGACGTGGTTAAATGCTCTGCTTTAGAATTGTAATTACTGAATAACTTACTGTTTTCATAATTGTTAGTTTTGCGATCATTCATTTTACTTTATTTTTCTACTTCTACTATTTCTACGCATACAGAATTTATTATATGCTTTTAAGGAGAATTATTCAAGTCGCATAAAGGATTCGTGATTATTATTTTATAAAACAATTACGGTATATAAAAAAGGCATCAAATGATGCCTTTTTTATATACCGTAATTATTAGGATAGAATTATAACAATACAACTCTTTTATATAACTTCTTCCCATTTACTTCAACATAGTATGCATTTTGGAATTGTGCGTTTGTCTTGATTTCATAGCACATTTTACATAATTCACCGGCACATTCTTGTCCATGTGCGTCCAGCCCCTTTACATATACCATCTGTGGATATTCCTCATATGAAATATTCGATATCTCCTTCACCGTATATTTCTTACCAAGAAGTGCTGCGCTATAATCCCCACTTGCTTTACCTATTGCCATAAGAATAATACCAACAATAAATATTATTCCCCCCAGTATAATAACCGGCATAGGATCAATATCCTCCGATGTCATCTCTCCCATTTCTCCCAAATATCTGATACAGGATACTATAATTCCTAATACCCAGGTAATAATTCCCGCTATATAAAAAATACTGCCCTGACCATATTCTTTTTCTTTTTTTAATATTTGTAAAAATCTTTTTTCATCCTTAATTTCATTCATCTTATGTTTCCCCTCTTCCAATCATTCTATTCCGTGTTCACTTATTAATCCATTCTTCATAACAGATTATTCGATTTGCTGTCCTAAACAATTATACATATATATATATACTATGTCAATACTTACGAACATCGGAATCATCTTGCAGAAATAATCTCCACAAATATCCCATTTGGATCCTTGATGAAAAAATGTGGGCGGCCGAGTCGACCTTCGCAGATTGTCGGCTTTTCATTTACTAAGCCTGCTTCTACTAAGTAATTTGCTGCACACTCCACATCCTGCACCTGAAGTCCTAAGTGTTTTGAACCCTTTACCTTCAAATCCTCTCCCAGAGTATTCACAAAATCCGGCAATTTTTCACTGTCAGGATAGGAAAACATCTCTAAGATGAACGCACCATTCTGCATCTGCACAATTCGAACCGAACCATCCTCAGCCTGAAAATCCTTGATTACACGAAACTCTAATTTCTCATAAAACGCTATACTCTTATCCACATCGCCAACACTGATTGCATAATGATCTGCCGAAAACATCCTTTTTTCCTCCTTACTAACGAACAAAAATTAGCCACCTATATTCAACCAACAGCAAGACTAAACAAAACATACAAATATTCTACACTTACAATCGCGAAAGCGCAAGCTTTCGGGCTGCCTTACGACGGCCCTTTTTTTACTGAAAATGATTGTAATAATTGAGTATCAATCCCCCCCTGCTTATTATGCATAGAAATTTCATTAACATAAGTGGTTTGTACTTCTTAATTATTTTTCAGATAGTGGGGAGCAAAATGCATGGTTTCCTACCATGCATTTTAACGATGCCTGTTTGAGTGAATTCTCATCAAGAGAATTCACGAGTTCAGCAGTGGCTCCACACTATCTGAAAAATAATTCTAGAAGTACACCACGAAATGTTAGAAATTGCATGCATAATAAGCAGGGGGATTGATGCTGAATTACTACATTATAACCCATAAAAAAGGGCCGCCTAAAAAGGCAGCCCCTAAAATTTTGTATTCGTATGTGCGGATTAGCAAACACCCTGAGCAAGCATAGCGTTTACAACCTTCTCGAAACCAGCGATGTTAGCACCGGCTACATAGTCAGCGTTTCCGCCAACTGTTGCATTGTATCTCTTAGCAGCATCAGAAATGTTAGCGTAGATTGTCTCCATGATTCCCTTAAGCTTTCCATCAACTTCCTCAAATGTCCAAGAAAGTCTCTCAGAGTTCTGGCTCATCTCAAGTGCAGAAGTAGCAACACCACCTGCATTTGCAGCTTTACCACCTACGAAGAGAACACCATTCTCCTGAAGGTACTTTGTAGCTTCCAATGTTGTAGGCATGTTAGCACCCTCTGTTACAGAGATAACGCCGTTTGCTACAAGCATCTTAGCATCGTCAAGGTTCAACTCGTTCTGAGTTGCACATGGAAGAGCAAGGTCACACTTGACAGACCATACACCATGATCATCTGCGTTCTTCTTCTCATGATACTGAGCAGATGGACGAGCTGCAGCGTACTCTGTAAGACGTGCTCTCTTAACTTCCTTAACCTCCTTCAGAAGGTCAACGTCGATTCCTTCTGGATCGTAGATCCAACCTGTAGAATCAGAACATGTTACACACTTAGCACCAAGCTGATGTGCCTTCTGGATTGCGTAGATTGCTACGTTACCAGCACCGGATACTGCACAAGTCTTACCAGCGATATCGATATCGTGATCCTTCAGAAGTGCATTTGTAAGGTATAACAAACCATATCCTGTAGCTTCTGTACGAGCAAGTGAACCACCATATGTAAGTCCCTTACCTGTAAGAACGCCTTCGAACATTCCACGGATTCTCTTGTACTGACCGAACATGAAGCCGATCTCTCTTGCGCCTGTTCCGATGTCACCAGCAGGTACATCAACATCAGCGCCGATATATTTGCAAAGCTCTGTCATAAAGCTCTGGCAGAATGCCATGATCTCACGGTCTGACTTGCCCTTTGGATCAAAGTCAGAACCACCCTTACCACCACCGATTGGAAGTGTTGTAAGTGAGTTCTTGAATACCTGCTCAAAACCTAAGAACTTGATGATACCAAGGTTTACTGATGGGTGAAGTCTTAAACCACCCTTGTAAGGTCCGATTGCATTGTTGAACTGTACACGGAAACCTCTATTTACCTGAACCTGACCATTGTCATCTACCCATGGAACACGGAACATGAGCTGTCTGTCTGGCTCTGTAATTCTCTCAAGAATTGCATTCTTCTTGTATAATTCCTCGTTCGCATCGATACATGGTCTAAGAGACTCAAGTACTTCTGTTACTGCCTGTAAAAATTCTGGCTGATCTGCATTTTTCTTTCGTACTACCTCGAGTACCTCGTCAACATATGACATAGTAAATTTCCCCCTAGGAATTAAATATTTCGGCTTTTTTCAACCGATAGGCACATTATAATACTAAAACAAAGGATTGTAAAGAAAAAACTTTAGATTCTTTCGTGAAATTTTTTTTCACTTAAAAATCCTTTGTCTATTTGCCTATTTATCGGTTTTCTCAGATTCCGGATTTTCTGATGCCTTGGCATGAGACTCGAAATCTCTGCCATCCACCTTCCAGTACCGGCATCTGTGCTTCACGCATGTTGAGAATACAATCTGTGTCTTTGTCTTACCAAACTTCTGCAACTCGCCTACGAAATGATCCAGCTCGGTTGTTGTTGGGAAACGGACCTCGATCAGCATAGAGAAATCGCCTGTCACGCAGTTACATTCTACGACATTCAATACGCCGTCAATGTACTCGTTGAACTCTTCACGCTGCTCCGGCTGTACCTCCAGATTGATAAATGCTTTGATATAATGTCCCATGGCTTCTGGGTTCAGTCTCGTTGTAAATCCTTCCAGCACGCCCTCCTGCAACATACGGTCAATACGTGCGCCAACGGCTGTCGGAGACAGAAATACCTGCTCTGCAATTTCCTTCAAAGATGCTCTTGCATTTCCCTGCAGGATATCTAAGATCTTACCGTCAATCTTATCCAGTCGATAATATACCAACTCTCTTTTTTCCATTTTTGTAATCCTCCTAATTCAGGCACGCAGAATTTCCTCTGACCGCCATATGCTGTACATTATACCACTTATTTCGCAACTTGAGAATCCTTTGTGAAATATTATTTTTGATTTTAATTGTCAAGTGTTACACTTTTTTCGTGTAGGCGAGACAAATCCATCCAGCACCACTTTTCAGTTTTCCCCATTTCTGCCCGGATACTGTCTTTTCAGCCACGATCGTGTACACGCCCTTGTCACGGATTACCCCGGTTACTGTATGTGCGACTCCCGCATCCTTGCGGATATTCAAGCCGTTCGCCGTTACCTTTACCTTATAACCGCTTGTGTTTCCAGTAGCCGGTGCAGGTGTCTTCGTTCCAGATGCACCATTTGGTTTGCTTGTTGTGTCTGTCTTCCCAGCCGTATCCGCAATTCCGAGTGTTGCAAGGATTCCACGGGCATACGCCTCACCAAATGCGAGGCATTCTGCATCGGTATCTGCCTGCGCCGCATCCGCTTTGTTATCTACAAATACACCCTCGCAGATGACTGCCGGACATATCGTACTCCGGATAAATCCGAAATAGTCGCGTCCATAAGAATTCTTCTTTGTCTTCAAGCCCCGACTGTTCTGCCCGATCTTCACAACTTCTTTCTCAATGTTCTGTGCAAGCTCCTTTCCTTTGCCGCCGACTACACTGTGGAAGATCTCGAAGCCATCCCCACCACCAGCGTTATTGTGGATATCCAGCGCGAGATCCGGTGCAAATGCATTACAGCGGTCGATCTTTGATACCAGCTTATCGGTCACATCCCCCGTTCGTGAAATGCGCGTGTCAATGCCCCTTGCCTGCAGGTAATCGTAGCAGGCTCTCGCCATCTTCAAATTCACGTCCTTTTCAACGAGATAGCCAACAGCGCCGGGGTCGGTACCGCCATGTCCTACGCCAATAAATACGCGTGCCATATTGTTCCCTCCAAATATTTTTTTGAAACTTCGAATTTTATCGCAACTTCCGTTGGATATATGTATTTTCATCGCAGACATGCTCCAATGGTCTGCTTATGAATAATACATATACCCAACTCACATTGCGAAATATCTGGTCGAAGTTTCTAATATACTATATGCAAATACGGGAACATTGGCACGCAAAAAGACTGCAACGCAGATACGTTGCAGTCTTTGAATTACTCTTCTTGATTTTGTCGCAGATCGCGTGGTTCTTACAGTTCCTCGCCGTTTGTCTCGATCACATGCTTATACCAGTCGAAGGAGTCCTTCTTGTAGCGGTTGAGTGTTCCGCTGTTTTCGTCCTCCTCGCGGTCAACATAGACAAATCCGTACCGCTTCTGGTAACCATTCAGCCAGCTCAGCAGGTCGGTATAAGACCATGTACAGTAAGCAAGTACGCGGCAGCCATCATCGCAAGCTTTTTTAAGCTCTTCGATATGACGCTTCAGGTAATCGATACGATATGGATCATGAATCTTTCCATCCTCGAACTTATCGAACGCACCCAGTCCGTTTTCTGAAATCACGATTGGGAGATCATAACGGGAAGTAATCTCACGGCAGCACATACGGATGCCCATCGGATCGATCGTCCAATCCCAATCTGTAGTAGGAAGGAACTGATTGGAAGGATTCTTGAAGAGTCCAGGCACGCCCTGTACCTTTGCAGTTCCCTTCTTTCCGGTCGTATTCATCTCGTGCGATGCGCCAACACCATCGATTGGGTTGTATTCTACAACCGTAGTCTGATAATAATTTACACCCATAAAATCAACCTTGGCTGCAGCTTCCTTCAGGATTTCTGCATCTCCCGCTTCCATCTGTGGAGCAACATCTCTACTTTCCAGATATGCCATTGCAGCGCGCGGATATCTACCATATGCGTATACATCCATCCAGTAATAGTTCTTCAGATCATCATAATCTGCTTTTGCCATCGCATTTTCCGGATGACAGTCAATCGCGTAAGATGGTCCATATGCAAATGAAGATCCAACCAATGCTTCCGGATGTAATTTCTTCAAAGCAAGTACACTCTTAGCATGTGCCATAAATGCATGATGATTTACCTGATAGAACAGCTTCTCCTCATCGATCTTTCCTGGTGGGTGCATACCTCCCATCCAGCCCAGACCGGTAAATACATTCTGCTCATTCATGATGATCCAATGCTTTACACGGTCGCCAAAATGCTCAAACAAGATTGTTGCATAGCGAACAAAGTCATCTACAATCTGGCGGCTTTCCCAACCATGATACTGGTCTTCCAGTGCCTGTGGCATATCCCAGTGATATACCGTTACCATCGGCACGATGTTGTTCGCGATCAGCTCGTTGATCAGATCATCGTAGAACTTCAAGCCCTTCTCGTTGATTGCACCATTTCCTTCCGGGATAATTCGTGACCACGCGATGGAAAACCGATAGGTTTTAAGCCCCATCTCTGCCATCAGCCTGACATCCTCTTTATACATATGATAATGATCAACCGCCTTGTCACCGGTTGTACCCTGGAAAGTCTTACCCGGAATACGAACAAACTTGTCCCAGTTGGACATGCCTTTTCCGTCCTCATCCCAAGCACCCTCTACCTGATATGCAGCAGATGCACTGCCCCATAAGAAATCAGCAGGGAAGCCTTTTGATTTTTCAAAATACATTGCGTTCCTCCTTGTCGATTTATAATTTGAATATATTCATGCCTTCATCCAGTTCCTGCGCAGCCTGCCGCATCGCGGTTGACTTGCCGGAAATGTCTTCCATGATTGCTCCAACCTCGGTTGTTGATGCAGATGTCTGCTCGGTTCCGGCAGCATTTGCCTCTGCAATCGCGGTCAGATTCCGAACGATACCGACTACATTTTCTCTTGCATCATTCAGTCGGGTTGTATGTCCTGAAATCCGGTTGATTCCTTCAATGGACTCCTGTACACCAGACTGTACCTGCTCGAATGCACTCTGTGTCTGCTCCACATGATCACTCTGTGTGTGCATAATTTCCTTTACGCCATACATTGTCTCCACTGCCTTCTCAGCATCCTGAAGCAACTCCTGTACAATCTCTTCAATATGGGCTGCAGATTCATTGGTCTGCTCTGCCAGCTTTTGGATCTCGCTTGCTACGACACCGAAGCCCTTGCCCTGTTCACCAGCTCTTGCTGCCTCAATGCTTGCATTCAACGCAAGCAGGTTTGTCTCCTCAGCGATCGATGTAATCAGGTGTGTTGCCTCACTGATCTTCATAGCCGCCTCATTCGTTGTATTTGTCTGTTCTGCAATTATATCAATATTCTCTTCGGCACGTGCATTTACCTGCTCCAATGCCTTGAGAATCTGTGATGCCTGTGCTGTGCAATCATGCATATCCTGTGCAAATGCAAGCAGCTTCTCCACCTCGTCGCTTGTCTCCTGCACCATGTTACCCATCTCGATAACCTGCTCTTCGGCGCGCTGTGTCTCGCCCGCCTGTGTCGTTGCACCTTCCGCAATATCATTGACCGCCTGTTCCACCTGTTCCATCGTTGTCGATGTCTCCGTGGCATCTGAGTCAAGTACATTAGCAGCGTCCATGACCTGCGCGCTCTTCTCCTTGATATTCTCTACCACACCCTTCAAAGACTGTGTCAGATAGTCAAGGCTTCGTCCCATGCGTCCGATCTCATCCCTACGGTTTGCCAGTCTGGTCTGAATCTCATTCTTCGTCAGATCCATATCTCCTACCTTCACCGTCAGTTCAGAAACCTCATTCATAGGCTTGACAATAATATGCGCAAATGCAGATCCGATCGTTACAACAATCAACAGTTCAAGTAATACGATAATTCCGATTTTTCCTTCTACCTTCCGGATACTGCTGAATACATCGTCATAATCGGCAGTTACCACCATGATAAAATCCTGTGTATCATTCACATAGATACCGGCGTACTTGTCTGCACCCTTAAATTCATATTTAACAACTTCATTTTCAACCTTCTCACCTTTAGCAATCTTGGCAACCGCATCATTGACCGCCTTGTTCTCCACCGGCTTGCCGATCTTCTCTGCAGTTGGATGATACAACATCGTACCATCGCCGCTGACTACATATATGTAGCTGCTTTCGACTCCTTCCACCTGAACGCCTGCAAGTATCGAAGCCAGATGCTCGCCGGAAAGCGCGTCATCACCATCCGTGTCCAGCTCATTGTCCAGCATAACGCCATAAGCTCTGGAAAGATCACGCATATATCCACGTGTGACTGAACCGATTTCCTCTTTCGTAGAAGAAATAAACAGTGCGCAAGCAAATCCTCCCGTTACGAAAGCAAAAAATGCCATCGCCAATAACATCTTCAGACGCACAGAATGTAAAAAATTAACCTTTTTGTGTTCCATATACCGAAACCTCCTGTAACAAAAATACTATTTATATTTTACCACTTTTTGCGTCAGGATTCAATCATAAGAACACGAAAGACCGCTCATTCGATCCGCGGTCTTTCTGTCTTTTTATATTCATTTATTCTTTCATTGGAAGTCGCTCGTTTCCAATCACAACCAGCTCCACCTGTGAGATATCAATCGGCATAGTAAACTCTATTACAAAGTCGATCTGTTGCCGTTCCTGATCGTAATCCTGCGATCCTCCTGCCTCAAAATCAAATCCTCCAATATACGTTCCATCTTTCATCTTGATTTTGATGTACTCATGCAGAGAGAAATCTCCAACACTTGTAAATTTCAGCATCCGTTCACTTAACGTTGCTTCCACAATCTTCGCAGAATTGCTGCAATCCAGCGTGCCCGGTTCATATTTGCTTTCCTGCAATGCGAATTCCAGTGTCCAGTCTGCTTCCTCAATCAAAACAGTATCGGAATACAGTGTCTCCAGATCCGCCTCATCCCAGTCTGCGTATTTTGGATCGTTTTTATCAATGTGCGTCGTCTCACCATTTAAACCATCAAATTTCATCGTAAGCACATCCCCCTCCTCGAGCTCCATGCCATCCGGAATCAGGTAAATGCTGTCGTACATCCGCTGATTTTCTTTCAGATCACTTTCTTCTCCGAGAATCAGAGACGATGTCTCTTCCAGTTTCTGATCTCCGTAATAGAGGTCGCCCCCTCGCATCCGGAAATCCACATCATACATTTCTGCGTCATAATCCGGGTAGGTCACAGTCCAGATCACATCCACCATATCGCCGGTTGTGATCGCCTTCTCAATCTCAAATGTCAATTTCGTCTCTGCATTTGTAATAACCTTCAATCCATTCGGATAATCCTCTTCAATATATTCCCGTTCCACGTACTGTTCTGGCACTTCTTCCGTCTGCTCATTATGGAAGAATTTATCCAGCAAGCCTTCTGAGTTTGCGTAAGCAATTCCCCCGGATAATACCACTCCTCCAATCAGAGCCGCCGCAATTGTCCGCCATACATGTTTTTTTCGATTGTCATGAAGCTTCGTCCGTACCCTCCGGATACATGCAGCTGTTTCCATCTCTGGAAATTCCATATATTCTTCCTCTGAATGAACCTGATTTAAAACCTCGTATATCTCCATCATACATGTTCCTCCAATCTTCCATGATTTTTTCGCACTTTCTTCTTTGCTCTGGAAACTTTGCTGTAAATCGTAGAGCTGGACACACCATATTCCTTCGCCAATACATCCACATCATCTTCCTCTGCATAATAGCGTAACAATATCTGACGCTCTTCTTCCTTCAGTCCTTCCAGAAGCTTTTCTGTCTCCGTGGATATTTCCTGTTCCAGCGTATCAATTCGGTCGTTTCTCGCTAACTTGCTCTCGTAATTCGATACATCCTCTTCCATACATGTCCGGCTGTATCTGCGCAGATAATCAATCGAACGGAACCGCGCAATGGAAATAATCCAGTTTCTGAAACTTCCCTTTGCCGCATCAAACCGCTCAATATGCTCCCACACATCCAGAAAGACATCGTCCATGCACTCTTCCATTTCCTCTGGAAGTCCCGCAAGGTTATGATTCACCGCAGCTTTCACATAGCCGCCATATTCACGGATGACATACTCCAGAGCCTTTTCATTTTGTCTTTTTAATTTCTCTACAAAATTCTTTTGCGTAATAATTTATTTCACCCCCCGTATCAGTCTGAAGATATCTTCACTTTATTATCCGATCGTTTCTCCTGTTTTCTTGCAAAGAATAAGTAATTTCTGCACACCTTTTGCACACCTAGACGATTTTCGAGCAACAAAAAACGGTGGAACCCTTGATTCTACAAGGTTTCCACCGTTTAAGTTATATGCCGGCAACCGGAATCGAACCGGTACGGGAGATTAGTCCCGCAGGATTTTAAGTCCTGTGCGTCTGCCAGTTCCGCCATGCCGGCAAATTTGAACAACGCTTATGCAGTTGTAAGCGACCCGGATGGGGTTCGAACCCACGACCTCCGCCGTGACAGGGCGGCGCTCTAACCAGCTGAGCCACCAGGCCAAAAGTGGACGTTCAGGGACTCGAACCCGGGACCGATCGGTTATGAGCCGATTGCTCTAACCAGCTGAGCTAAACGTCCGTATTGTCGATATACCTGTATACCCACAACATACATCAATATGAAACTTTATAGCTTCGTATCTAATGTACAAAGCCGATGATCGGACTCGAACCGATAACCTGCTGATTACAAATCAGCTGCTCTGCCAATTGAGCCACATCGGCGTAT